>MDTA01097830.1_pt1 | contig 13242 bp, 12 predicted proteins | sample 811151 | NCBI WGS metagenome assembly MDTA01 (sample SAMN05326648, study PRJNA326480) | marine metagenome | isolation source: seawater | place: Indian Ocean: South | collected 2010 | reverse complement strand
CCTTCTTCAGCTCCTTCTTCTCCGAGGTTTTCAGCTGTATCTTCTAGTCCTTCACCAGGTTCTTCTCCTTCTGCTTCTCTTGTGGCATCAGCTCTATTTCTAGCATCTGTTGCTACATCATCAGATATTTGATTATCAAAAGCATCTCTTACATTCTCATTTAGGTTCTCTTGACCTTCAGTTACTTCTCCTTGACCATCCCATGGCATTTCTACTTCTTCTTCTGCTTGTTCAGCTTCTTGAGGTTCTTCTCCAACATTACGATCTTCTGTTCCCATTTGGTCCCTTTCAGATGCTTCTGTATTTGCTTGATTAGATAATTGCCTAGATCTCATATCTTCTTCTCCCATACCTAATTGATCATCTGCTCTTTGAAAATCAATGTCACCAGTTTGAGTTTTTGGAGTTGTGAATTGGTTCATAAATTCTTCAAATGTTTGACCTGGACCTTCTACTGCTGTATCTTCAGCTTCTCCCATCATATTTGATGGATCATCTAATTGTTCAGATCCCATAACAGAACCATCTTCATTTACCGTAGAATAATCTACTGGATCTCTAGCTCCCATTGTGTCACTCTCACCAGCTCCACGGTATGGATTATTTTCACCACTTCCGAGATCTGTCATTTCTGTTTCTGATTCAGGGTCTGCTCTTCCAAACCTTCTAATATTTCTTTGTCTAGTTAAAAAATCTTTAGCTCCTTGTCTTAAATCAGATATTTGGTCACTTACAGAAGATTTGAAATTTTCTAAACCTTCACTAACTTGACCTTGTAAATTTTCTAAACCTTCTCTAGCTGATGTCAAACCTGGAACTCTATCCTCTAAAAATTTTCCAGCTTCACCATCTAGATCGGCTACTGATTTCCCTAATTTTGGGATTTTATATTCATAAGCGGATTTCAAATATTTACCACCAAATTCTTTAAGAGCTCTAACTCCTGCTTCAGATGCGACATCTCTTATAGCTTCCATCTCTTTAGCTGTTTTAAATGTATTCTTTAAATTTTTATTCTGCCCTTTTATGTTTTCTACATCATTTTGATAATCACTAAGTTGTTGATTAATTTCACCAGCACTTTCTGCGAAAGCACTCCTAGCCCTTTCAGCATTCATAGACATATATATAATAAATATATATATTTTTATTTTTATTAAAGTTTTTATTTTTTCTTCTTTCTGTTTAACAATTTATTCCCTTTCAAATATGGTTCTTCTTTCCTATATCTCATAAAATTCATGCCAGCTTTCACAGCTGATTCTTTTGATTTATAATTAGTTTTGACAAACTTTTTTGTATTTAAATTAAATAATTTATAAACAGTTTTATTTTCATTAACTTGTTTTTTTATTTGATATGGCATTATATATATTATATCAGATAAAAAAGAGAATTGTAGAATCGGAGATTACCACAGTAATTGATCAGCCCAATATGATTTGGTTCCAACTTTACCTCTATGTTTATTATGTCTTATTTTGTATAATCTTCTTCTTTCATCGGCATATTTTTTACCCTTTAATTTTTTAAATGTTGGAAAATCACCATAATTAACATCGCCAATAGTTGCTATCTTCTTCCCATCTTTAAAAACATCTATTTTCTTTTTTTTATTAGTTGAAGGTTTGACTTGAACCTTTAATTTTTTGGCTTTATTCTTCGTATAGTTTGTAATAGTATAATTACTCATATATATAAATAATTATATTATTTTTTTACTAATTCTACAATTCTCCGATTCTCTATTTATTCTATAACTGTTACAAGTCCCATATTCATATTTACTACTCTTTGACAACCTACAAAGAATCTGTATTTTCTTTGAGTATTATCAGCACCTTGGACATTAATTTCTTCTGAATAATTCATAGGAACATTTGAGAGCCTTACACCTTGACCATCAGCATTTTGGACCTTAATCCCGAGCCAATGTTGAGTTCCTTCTTCATCATCATTTTGATAAGTATTAGTTAATCTATCACTCATTAAATGATCTAAACCAGCTCCATTATAGTTACCATTCCAAGAATAACGAGCCCCAGCTACTTTACATTTGATTCCTGTAGCCATATCAAGCTCATGCTTCTGTAATGCTACATTATCAATTCTTCTAGAGTAAAAGTTTCTACTATTTATTTGTAAATTATAAGCTTCACCAGCTAACCAAGCTAATGAATTATATACTCCTACATTATTTACACTTAGATTGTTACCATCAGTTACCTGTTTTTGAATAATAACATTTTTTACTCTTTTCCCACTAAATGCCAAATTAATGCTAACAGTTTGATCACCAGCTACAACATTTTGAGTTCTTTCAGAAGTTAAAACTTCAGTGTATGGAATATTAAATCCACCTCTTCTTGTCATTTCTTGAGCAATTGCTCCCATATCTTCAGGATAATATAAATAATCAACCATCATAAATACTTTTTCAGTTACTATTTCAGAGAAACAATCATCAGCATTGATGGGATTACCTGCTGTATCTGTTTGTGGTGGAAAAAATCGGTTTCCGAAGATTTTACCATCAGCCCACTCTATATTGATAGCTACTTCTTCTTGAATTAGACCTAATGGGATTTGTATCCCACCTTGAGCCTTTAAAAATGGCACTAGCTGAGCTAATCCTACAGCAAATTCAGGAGTAGTATCGGCATCTCTAGTTAAAATTCTACTTCTGTCAGTTGTAGTATCAGTAGCATCAGCATTTTGTCTGCCAAAATTAGCATCCACATCAGCTTGATCAGCATATGATAGAGGGACAGCATATTCAGAAGATGGTCTTGATAGAACACCAAATGGAGCATCAAAACCCCTACTTCTTTTTTTGGTAGCTCCATCATCTACAATAATATCTCTACCTATGGAACCTTGAAAAACATCATTCCCTCCTTGTTTGGGCATGATTATGCCTTTTTTATATTCATTTGAGAAGGCAAGACGATGGTATGTTCCATAATGTCCCAAATCTCTCAAATCGCTGATGGTTTTGCCTCCGATTGTCATAAAACACCTAGCAACCATCGCAAGGGCTCCAGTTGCTGTTGGAAGGTAACAACCTAATTCATTTCCAGTTTGTGTTGATCTTACGATCTGAGCTAAATTCAATTGAGTATTTGAATCTAATACTCCAGTTTTGTTGAAGACAAATCTACAACCTTTTTGATTTATAGTTACAGGTCTTAAAATATCAGTGTCAATTCTCTGATTATAAGGTCTATCTAAAGCTCCAGTTCTTAAAACTGGTGGTAAATCCGCCATGGCTTTTACTGAACTTTCTTTACTCATTATATATTATAAGAAGATAAAATAATTTTATTAAATATTTTTTATAACTTAATAAAATTCTTAAATGTTTATTTATTTAATTTAAAACATTTACCATACCATCATTAAATTCTATAGTGTTCTTATGTTTGACATAAAAGAAGATTGAATGAGGTTCTAAATCTTCATTATTGGTAAATTTAAGTTTTAATCTGGTTCCATATGGCACACCTTTGTAATTCATACCATTTTCACTAATCCAATCCATACCAACACCTATGTTGTATTGCTGTCTTTTATCTTCATCTACAATTGATTGCCTTGTTCTTGAATATCTAGCTTGTTGAGTGTTACTCAATGGATTACTTAATTCTGTTTGTAATGATTTAAGTAAATTGCTAACAATCCATTCTCTAGTTAAGATATTTAATTCTTCCCAATTTTTACCAGAATCTGCTACACCTTCTTCTTGTGGAACTTCTGATTTAACTTCAAAATCTAATGGCTGTCTGAGAGATCCTCTAGTATATGTTGCTAAATCAACAACAATTCTATTGTCTAACACTTGATTCCCATTTTCTGCCAATGGCTGAAGGGTTTGTGATGAATTATATTTGTAATTATTTATCCACTCTGATGGGACCATGTTCCCTACTACTCCTAATGTTCTAGATGTATTAATATTTAATGATACTGAATGATCAGTAGATTGTAATACATTATACATATTTGTGTAAGTTTCATATTCAAATATTCCATTTTTATTTTCCATCATTGCTTCTTGAGCTTCAGCTGGTGGGACTTCTGTTTCTGCTGTAAGTAATACATCTGATACTTCATAATAAGCACCGCCACCACCTAAAGCGGAATTACTAGCTTGATTTCTCCAATAGTTGTTGTGGTTTACAAAATTTGAAGAAGCTAAAGTAATGACAATTCTTAAACCTTTGACAAGCATAAGATCTAATGGCTGACCTTGTAAAAGACCATCATAAATTGGAATTGAAAAATCAAATTCATTGTCACATTTTCTTGATGTTAAAGAATCTTTACCCATACCACCTGATGCTAAATCTTCACCACCTTGGTAATCATAAACTGAGGAAGCTAGAGGTAAAATTGAACTTATAAGCCTGTTGTAGTTTTTACAAGTGGAATAAGTGGCACCTTCCAAATTCATAATTGACACAGTTTCACACATTGAATTGACTCCTACACGACCATCAATAAAAAAATCTTTTTCTGGAGGATCTGCTTGATTTTGTAAGTTACCATAAAAGTTTGTTCCATTTTCTGGAGAGTCACCATCACCATTTTTGATACAGAATTTACCCGAAATTCTTAATGATTTCCCGTTCATGATGGAAGCCTTCCTAGGTATTTCAAATATAATCTGATTTAATCCGTTTCTGTCACTGAATTTTCCATCAGAAAGATTAGTTGGATTAACAATTAATACTTCTCTTCGTCCGATTTGACTCGTTGAACTCATTATATATATTAATAAGATATATTTTTAATTTTTTTAAATTATACTAAAAAAATTAAAATTTTTAAATAAAAAAATATGAAATGACTAGATATTTTTAAAATATTTTTTATACTTCCACTGTAGAACCCATAGCTCCTACCCTTAATCTTCTAAAGCCACCCACATAATTCATAAACAATTTATTAAAGTTTGGAGATGGATTATTCTTATACTCTATCTTTAATGATAAATTACCATCAGCATTAAATACACCTCCATATCTTGCTAATGCTCTCCCAATCATAAAATTATCTTGAGGTCTATTTAGATTTCTTACAAGTTGCCTAGATGATGCTAAAGATTTTTCTGTTTCCCATAATGCTGTTTGTGATGCTGTAGGAACAGGATTTGATAAAGAACTTAAAGAAATGGCTCTAGATGGCGTTAATTTTCCATTGACTAAGTAACTGTATGAACTAGCGTTATCAGGTGTAGTTTTGACATTACAATAATCTACTGATTCAGGTTGTCCATTAATTATTGGTAAAGATAAAATACTAGTTGCTCTATCATTTGCTACAGGTAAATCAATTTGAGCTACTTGTTCAGCTCTTTGGACTGTATTCCTGTATGTAGAAAATGAATAATAATCATATACTGCCCCTTCATTGGTTTGAGTTTGTTTTGCGAATTTTTCTATGTAACTTGAAGGTGGAGTAGCATTTTTAACAACTAATTCTACATCTGTGATTTCAAGTTTTGGAGTAGAATTAAACATATCAGATCTTTTGATGAAGCATGTGTTGTTTCTATGATCTTGAACAGCACCTGTTACATCTCTCCCAGCACCACCGTGGAAATCTTGAGCATTTACATTATTTGGATTAGTAACATTAACTTTAACAAATACTTCAGCTCCAGTATCTTCTCCAGCGTTACATTCAACAGATGAAATAGTTCCTAAATCAACTAATACTGGAGGATTAGCATTATTGAAGGCGTGGATTTTCTTCCCTACAAGTAAGTTAAGAGCACCAACTAACTGATTTCTAACAGGATTCATACCAGCATTGACAGCATCAATGGAAGGAGGATTTAGTAGAGGACCAGCTGTAAAATTAACCTGATCAAAACCAGGATTAACTTCAGTGTAAAGTTGTAACCATTCAAGAGGTGAAGCACCTTGTCCAAGCTGATTGTCAGCATAAAGAATACCAAATCTACAGGATTCTACTAGACCATCAGATATACCATTAGAAATACTACCATCATCTTCACATACACCAGCACCAGACCATATTTCTAAACATTTGCCAGCCCTACAAAGATCTATTTCACATCTTAAACCTTGGTTCAGCATGGCGGGATACATTTTACTATTCAACTGTCCCAACACACCAGAATACAATCTCATAGCTACTTCACAGGTATTTGAAGCTCCTACTCCTTTCCCTGCTGAGGTATAAGAAGCATTTGGACCAGTTTCATAAGAATCAAAAAGCTGAGATTTGTCACCATTTCTTGAAGGTAAGTTATCATAACTTTCACCGTCAAAATCTCTAGAATCATATTCTAGTAATTCAGTAAGACCTCTTTTATTTCTAATAGATCTATTTTCTGTATAATAATGTAATTTTTCTGCTAACTCAGAATATCCTTGAATGTTTTCAAGCACCAAATTGGTGTTCATGTCCGTAATTCTTAGATTTTCTATAAGACCATGAGCTCCTGCTTTATTTGAAAATCTTACAATTGCTGGAGCATCTTTTACTTGAACTTTAAATTTTAAATATGTTTGTCTTGGATCAATAAATCCCATAAATTTAGGGATCTCAAACCTGATGGTTTGACCATCAGCATAAGCTAACTGATGATCAGAAGGCACGATTTGACTTTTAGATGGAATAGTTTCATATTCCGAAGCTGAGAAACTTGTGGATTCACTCATTTATATAATATAACTAGATATTTTTTTTAAAATATTTAAATTAAAAAAAATAATTTTTTATAGCTTTTTTTCTAAAGTTACCATTTTGGTTTATTTAAAACTTTATCTTTATTTCTTCTGTTTTTTTCATTTAATACTTTTCTTCTATCTTCTTCTAGTATCTTTTTTAATTCTGGATTTCTGTTTAATTTTCTAAAAAAGTCAGGATTCTTATTTTTACCTGCTTTAAATTTTCTTTTTTGTTGTTGTAATTTTGCTCTCTCCATTTTAATTTTATTAGCTTTAACACCATCTGACTTTACTTTTTTATTAATTGCTCTTAAGCTTTTTAAATGTTGGTAAATGAGATCATGCTCCTTACCTTGAAAATCATCTAAATGATCAAATGCTAAACTACATTCGGCTTTAGTTAAATCTTCAATATCTTTAGTTACAGTATTAGAAATCTTAACCTTCATTATATATATATAATTTATATATTTATTTTTTTATTAAATAATTATTACAATTATTTGTATTAATTATATAATTGGAGAATGGAGAATTGGAGAATTTTCATCATAAGCAAAAATATGGGTGGGGAGGTGAATTTTGAGTAAAAAAGAAATCTCCGATTCTACGATTCTATAATAATATAAGATTTTAATTTATCCTTTAATAAATCTAGTTCTTCCATTCGCCAGCTTAATGTATTTACGACCGTTTTTAGCTGTAAATACTTTTCCTTTTGCTGATGAAGACTTTCCTTTTTTACTACTAGCTTTTTTCATTTTATCTTTAAGACCTTTAATTTCCATTCCTTGTTTCTCATTTGTCCTGTCACTAGTTCCCTGTTTTTTCATTGTAGTTTTGTTTTTTGATCCTTTAGGTCTTCCCCTTTTGGATCCGTAACTTCCTGTTCCTGTAGGCATTATATATATATTATTATATATAAAATAAAATTTTTAAATTAAATTAATTATTTTTATTACTTTGATATTTATTTTTTCTTTTTTCTAAAATCTCTTGTTTATGTTTTTCATAATATTTCTTTGATGCCTCTCTAGTTTTTTGTCTTCCCTTATCAGTTTTGTGGTATTTTTTAATAGCGAATCTTTTTTTAGCTTCACAAATTAGAATATGTTCAATTAATTGTTCTTTGTCCATATTCTCAAGCTTTAGTTTTAGATTGTTTTCATCAAAATAATCTATATCTTCAGAACTCATATATATATATATGAACTATATTATTTTTTATTAAACATTTTATTCATTTTAGGGATTTGTTTCTTCTTCTTTCCTATAGTATGTTTTATGGCATAAGGCATGCTCTCTTCTGAAACCTCACCACAACCCCTTTTATCAGTGATTTCATATTTTTCTTTATTTGTCATTAAATTATTTACTTTAGAATTTTTAAAAGTTTTTAAAGTTTTATTTTTTTGTTTAAAAATTTTAGAACTCATTTATTATATATACTATATATATATAATAAAATGTCATTAGTTTTTCTAAAGAATGATGATAAAACAAGCCAAAAATCAGGTAGAGTTCAGGAACCATACAGGTTTTCAAATTATTTTACTCAGCCATTGAAAATACCAGCTAATTCTCAGGTTGCTTTAATTAATGCTTCATTTAGTTTAGATCAAGAAATTAGCTTAGATAATGATTTACCTATATATTGTTGTTTTGGGACCCCTGTTTTAAATCAAGGTTTTGAAGTTCAATTATTAGATAATAAATACATTAGGGATTGGACTCAATTTTTTAATGAATTAGGTATTGAAATTTCACAAATGAATCCTGATCAAAATACAAATCCTATAAGAATTGATCAAAATGTAGTTCAACCACCTCAATCTAATGTTCCTCCTTTAAATCCAGAAAGTAGAACTCAACAACTTACACCAATTGGAGGTTTAAATTGGTTTTTAAAAAATAGTAAAAAATCTGGATTAACAGTTACTCAACAATGTGATTTAATGAATGACATATTTTTTCAGAGTTTTGTCCCTGTAATTAGACCTGTAGGAAATCAAGATTTACTTTTATTTGCTAATGGGGCTACATATGGTAATTTTACAGAACCTACTAATGCTGAAGCTTTTCCAAATACTGATGATGATGAAAAAACTCAAGCATCTGATAATCAATTAAATCATTTAGCTCTTGGTAACATAGCACCTTATGATCAGGACCCAATAGTTCCAAGATATTTTTCACCAGCTCCACCTAAAAGACTAGGCACTGCGATGGCTACAGCTGGACAAGTTACAGATTGGTTAAATCAACCAATTGAAAATAATTTTTATAATACTCAATTTAGTTATGATCCAACATTAGAAAATCCTTTACTTCAATCTACGACTAGCATTGCCACTTGGGCTAAATCTTTCCCACCTCCACATCTTGGTAATTCAAGAAATTTTGGTTGGGCTGTTCAAGCAAATAGAACCTGTATAATGAGAGCTGTAGGATCTGAAACTCCAGATATAGCAAATAATGGTTATGGTAGTGGTCACACTCATATAGGTGATAAAGGATCTGGAGGTTATGTTGTCATGGGTCTTGAAGTAAGACCTGGACAAGAAGCTGATGAAATTTATGATGCTGGATTTATGGGATCTGGTGATTTAGAAGGTTGTGTTGGATTTGCTCCTTTTTTCGCTGGTGTGTTACCATCTGCTGTTCTTTATGACAGAGAAAATTCAAATGGTGAAATAATGAATGAAGATGATTCTGTGAGAGATTTCCTAAAGAATGTTGATTTAAATATTGGAGATGATGAATTACCATTTGGTCAAAATACAGCTCATGCTTCCTTTGATAGAAACGGAGCTGAAGCTCGTTATTTATTTGGTTGTAAGATGGGAGTTGTTCCACAAGCTGGTTTTAAATTAGGAATTCAATGTCAAGTTTTAAATCCTGTTGAAGATGGTGGTTCATTAGAAGGTTCAGCTTATACTAATGTTAATCAATTTTTAAATATTCCCGCTTTATGTCAAGGAAGAAACACAGCATGCGACCCACACTATGATTTTCAACCTAATTGGGCTATTAATGCTAATCCAGGACCTAGAAGAATTAATACAGTAGGAGGTCAAAGATCTGGTGTTCATCTATACTTAAGGTTCAGATGGGATACACCTTATACAATGGTTTGTGAATTTATCTTAGCTGATAAAGATACACCAGGTTCTTATAATCCTGCCACTGATGAACCTTATTTACCTTGGGATGACCCTGGAAATCCAGCTCAAAACAAAGACCCACTTAGAGGATGGTGTAAATTAGGACAAATGAAAAATCCAAATAATTCAAATGGTTCAGCTGGAGCTCAAGATTTTAGATATTTATTGCCAACTACTTTTGGAGATATAGTTCCTGTTTCATATCATAATTATACTGGAGCATTTACAGCAAGAAAAGGTTATTTTGCTCCACAAATTTCAGGACAATCAGAAGAAGTAAGTAGTAAAAATAATGGATCAATGAGAGGATTTAGAACTAGAAGTTTTTGGAGGCAAACAATACCTGGTTATGATACTGGAATGATGGGACACTCTAATTTCCAACTTAAAGATAATGATGAAACTGAAACTTCTCCTCCTTTAGTTCTTGCTGAAATAGAAGATTCAACTGATTTAGAACCTTTTGATTCTACAGGTAGAATTCAAAAAAGATTTTCTATGTTGGCTTTAGCCTGTGAAACTGATGAGGATACAGAACAATGGTTATATTCAAATGGTCTTCCTAGATTTTCACAAGGAGAACCTAGAGGTCTAGCTCATGCTCTAGCTTGGGGTTTAAGAGATAATTTAAATGCCATTGAAGCTACAATTGATTTTGACATTAACGGTGGAACTGATCCTTATGAAATATTATTTTATGATGGTGTTAATCCATATATTAATTCTGTAGAAGTAATTTCAAATCATATTCAGTTACTTAATTTACCTATTCAATCTCAGCAAGGTGTTGTAAATTCACAAAATAAAACAATTTATAATATACCAGTATTTCAAGGAGATGATCAAAAAGGTATATCTGAATCTACTATTACCAATGCTTATGCTTTTACTCCTCCTCAATTGATTTGGATTGATTTAAATAATTATCAAGAAATGGATCTTAATAAAATTGATGTATTAATTACAGATGATAATAATGAAGAACAAGAAAATTTAAGTCATAATACAGATATTACTCTTATATTTAGACAAAAGGGAGCGGGTGATTCTGGTTACTTACCTATTAATATCCCTACTGAAGAACCTGAAATAAGAAAAAGAATTAAGAAAGAAACTAAGGTAAATCTAATTGAATTATAATTATACATATATATGATAACAATAAATACTATAGAAATTTATAAAAGTTTAAATTATTAAAAATAAATTTTTTATCTTTTTAATAATATATATGAACAATGATTTGTTTCCCAATCTTGATGTCAAACCAGACATCACAGCTGAAAATATGAAATCTGAACAGGAAGATTTAATTATTCCTGAATCCAAACCTGAGCATGTTCCAAAAGAAATGAAAGATCAAAATGAAATATTTATGACAAACAAAAAAACTGTCAATACTCCACCTGAACAAATGACAGTGACATCCTCAGATATAAAAAAAACGGAGAATGGAGAATCGGAGAATAAAGGAAAATATGCTCATTTAGCAAAAGCTAGAGCCAAAGGAGCGGAAACCAGAAGGGCAAAAGCTGAAGCAAAAAGGAAAGCAAAAGAAGAGGAAAAAGCTCGTAAAGCTGAAGAAAGAGCAAAAAGACGAGAAGCTACAATGGAAAGAAATAGACAAAAAGCTAGAGAAAGATATTATAAACAAAAAGAACTTAAAGAAGCTCAGAAAAAGAAAAATGATCAAGAATTTGTAAAATCATTACCTCAACCTATTCCACAAAAAAGACAGGTAAAACCACAATCAAGAATACAAAATACTCCAAAACCTTCAGGCATGGACTTTAACACATTCGCACAATATATGATGAAATATGAACAATTAAAAGATCAATATAATAAACAACAAAAAGCAAATAAAAAGGTTACACTTAAAGAACCACCTAAAGAGAAGCCTTACCATCCTAAAGCATACCCTTTAAAGCATCTTTATGGTAGAAAAACAAAAAAACAAATGTTTAGTTAATTCTTATTAAATATATAAGACTAAATAATTCTACAATTCTCCGATTCTATTTTTTTTTATTATAAAATATATAATAACAAAAAATAAAGTTAATATTAAAAAATAAATATTCTTATATTATATATATATAATGTCTAATGATGAATTAAAAATATTACCTTTGAAACCATTGGAGTTGAAAGATAAATCAGAAAAAAAATATCATCCTCATTTACCATCTATTGCCAGAAATCACGGGACTTTGATGTTAATAATTGGTCCTTGTGGATCTGGTAAGACGGCTTTACTTGCGAATTTACTTTGTAATAGCTCTATGTTTAGAAACGCATTTACACAGGTAAATTTTTGGTCGCCTAGTTGTGATGTTGATGATTCATGCCGATTTTTTAGAGATTGTTTTAATTGTTATACAGAATACAAGGATGAAACATTAAAATCAATTATTACTCAACAGATGAGTTACCCAAAGGATGAAATGCCTAAAATTGCTATTGTAGCCGATGATTCAGCAGGTTTATTGACAAAAAAGTTCTTTAATTGGATTACAAGATATAGACATATAAATTCAAATGTATTTTTGAGTATTCAAAATTTCAAAGCATTAGCTCCAACAGCTAGATCTAATTCAAATGCGGTTATTTTGATGAATGGTATTGTAAATAATAAGGAATTGGAAAAAATTGATGAGGAATACTCAGCCCCTTATAAAAATACTTTAATTTATTGTTATAAGAAATATGCTAAGGAACCTTATAGTTTCTTATACTTAAAGAACCGTAAAAATCCTCCTGAAATGTATCATAATTTCACAACCAAAATAGATTGGAAAAAACACATTAAACAGGCTAGAGCTTTTAATAAAAATAAAGGATATGACACAGAATCAGAATCAGAAAATGAAGATTTTTAAAAAAAATTTTAAAAACTTTTGATAGTTTTACAGTTATTTAAATTTTATTTATTTATATATTTATATATATAAATGAATACAAGATTAGTTTATGTTAATAAAGCCAAAGCTCAGATTAAAAACGATAAAGACGGGTCTTTTTTCAATAATGTAGATGATGGTATCGTCTGTAAAGTTGGAGATGAAATTAGTATTGAACAGATTTCAATAGCTTCAAAGGGTGTAGGTTCTGATATTATAGAAGTTCCATCAAATTTACAAGATTATCCATATTTGACAAATCAACAAGTTTTAAATTTTATGTTATTTATTCATCATAATTATCAATATACTTGTCAGTTACCATTGTCAGTTCAAACAGCAACATTTCCATTACCACAGGGATTAAGTAATCACCCATCATTTGGATATTTAAGTAATACAGGTTATCCTATTACACTCCCCATGACAACAAACTGTAAATCAAAAGCTTTTACAGGTGATGATCCTATATCT
>MDTA01118540.1_pt1 | contig 13243 bp, 17 predicted proteins | sample 811151 | NCBI WGS metagenome assembly MDTA01 (sample SAMN05326648, study PRJNA326480) | marine metagenome | isolation source: seawater | place: Indian Ocean: South | collected 2010 | reverse complement strand
ATGTGAACCTTAACAATGTTACAATTGACGGATTTGAACTCGAGGTTCAAGCTCTATTATCTGATAACTATTCTTTATACTTAGGTTATTCAAATAGTGATGGAGAGCAAAATGGAGAGAAATTAATATCTATTGATCCAGACCAAACAATATTTGGACTAAATTGGAGCTCTGATAATGGAAAATTTAATATTAGAGGTTTTGCCAATATCGTAGAAGAAAGTATAGATGGATTTGATCCAATTTGTGGTAGATCAGGTTGTAATACCCTAGTAGAAACACCTGGGCGAGTAACTTTTGATTTATTCTTTAACGCAAATTTAGGTGATAACATTGATCTTAATTTAGCGGTACGTAATCTAACAAATGAGAAATACTATGATTGGGCGTCAATTAACGGCAAAACAGTTAACGACCCTGAGTTAGATTTATATTCGAATTCAGGTAGAACATTTAGTGCATCAATTAAATATATCTTTTAATCTATATTAGTTTCTTTTCAGTTCTAAAGAATTTAAAAAAACACCATGTAGAAAAAGCTGTCATAAGATGCCAAATAGCATGTGGCTGAAAAATAGAGTCTGGATAACAAAATAGTGTATTTGGATAGCCCTGAAGCCATATTATAAATGCAAGGATATATGATCCCATTCCAAGAAAAAACCAAGGTCTATAATCTCTCTTTAACCTCGGGGGATGATTTGAAAAAATTGCCGGAATCCAAAAAAGAATGATCCACCAATATTCATTAAAATTTGAAAAGATTTCAGTTGGAAAGATACCAAATACTGCAGCTACAAAAAATCCGATCAGACCTGAAATCCATCTAAAAATAGGTGACCAAAAACGAAAAAGGGTTTCGGAAATAACCCATAAACCAATTGATAAACCGAATAGATCAAGGTTGATTCCTAATTCTGATCCAAAAAACCATCGTGATGAGGCATAAATAAAAATAATCACAAAATATGAAGAAAAGAAAATTTTAAGTGACCAACGACCCATCTCTTTAATATTTAAAAGCCAAGGAATAATTATGTACATTATCATACTCAAATTATCTGCCCATTCACCCCACTCTGTATGTGTTCCATGCATTAATAATGACCCTGGGCCAAGAAATAAAGCAGCGCCAGCATAAAGTATTGAAATAGAATTTATTCCTGTAAATTGATTTGAATTACTAGATTTTATATCTTTACCTAAAAACCAAAACATTAACAGGCCAAGTATCATAAAACCTATATTGCTTAAAGCATTAGATGGTTCTCTAAAAATACCGCCACTTACCCTTTCACACCACCTGGAAATATCACCAATACTTTCATTTGGTTCTAGGGATAAAATTAACCCTTGATTACCAAGTAAAATATATACAATGAAAAAAGCTACAGATAATCCAAGTGCAATATAAAATGGATAAAATTTTGGATTAATCATTAAATGTTACCAAAGAACAATCGGGTTAATTTTCATTCATTATAACCTTTTTATGGCGCAGAGTTTATTTCCTGAAGGATCTCTTAAATAAGCGAGATAAATTTTCATTTCACCATAATCTCTGATACCAGGAGGGTCCTCAACAGAAATACCACCATTATCTATTCCAGTTTGATGCCATAAATTACCTTCTTCCTCACTCTTAACATTAAAAGCTATAGTCATGCCATTACCTGATGTGGCTTTATTATTATCTATAGGCTCAGTAATAACAAACATAGAATTATCATGAGCATAAAAATATCTTTTTTGCCCAGTTAGATTTGGTGAAAGCACTCCAGGTGAAGATCCTAGAACTCCTAATAATTTATCGTAGAAAATTTTTGTTTCTTCTATATCGTTAACTCCAATCATTACATGACTAAACATAGCTTTCTCCCGTTAAACATTCATTCAATTGCAAAAACATCGAATTTAAGTGTGCCTTCATAAAGATCAAATGTGCCTTTAGCATAATTAGCAGTACCATCAGTTAGAGAGTCCAATGTATGAATAGTTAAGATTTTGCCCTCACGTTTCCAAACTCCTTGAAGGCTTGCAAAAGCCATATCACCAGCTTTAGTAATTGCTCTTGCAGCGCCTGTAAAGTCACCTGTTAAAGCTTCTCCACTATTAGCTTTAAACTTATGCGTTAGATAAACTTTTCCATAACCATCAACAAAACCCTCAGACGTAATTACACTGTAACCACCGCCTGCCTTCCATGAAGTAACATCGAAATTTCCCTTTGATGGTTTTTTACTTATATCGAATGCATTTAAATTACTTATTGTAAAAAACGTTATGATTATAAAAGTAAAAAAATAGGGTTTAAATGTGAGTAATTTTGATAACATAATTTTCTCCTTCAAAATAATTTTAAGATAATAAGTAGTATATGTTTAGAAATAAGAGGTTTTATTTTCTCTTAAATCCGTCAATTAATATTCTATGATCTTTCGTAAAATCATTTAAAATTTTCTTTAATTCATTACTTGAGTTACCTAAAACTTTAAAACTTTCAATCTCAAAAATTTCAAGAAATGGACCACTATGTGGGGCGGTTAGGAAATTTTTCATATGTACTACTGCATCCGCATCAGACTTATATATTTCTAAAAGTGAAACTTTATTTCTGTTATCAGATATATAATATTCGTATAGCTGTGTGCCTGGCTCAGTTTCCTGTACTGTTTTTACTATACCGTCAAGAAACTCACCAACATCAATATCGCTATTAACAATATTAAGATCTAAATAAAATATAATCGGATCGGTTTTGTGATGCATTGAGAAGGCAAAAAAAGGAAATACTATAAAAAATAAAAAAAGTTTTTTCATAAATTAACTCCAAGTAACAAAACAAGATTATAATAAAATTCGAATCTTTAAAAGTTATTCTGTATGACAATCACAATCTAGATCTTTACAGATTTTAATATTTTTAAAATGTGCAATTGTAACTATAATAGAACCCAATAAAGTTAGTCCTTTTTCTCCATACTCACCAATAATTTTTTCCCCTATTAATAAAGCTAGAAACAATACAAGCAGTCCAAAAAGACCAAAAATAAAATTGGATAAATTGTGATGTCGCTTGAAACCTATAAAAAGAGCAAAAACACTAATTGGTATGGCAAATAATAAAATAACATAATGAATAATTTCATTGTTAAATGAGAATGAGAGAATACTGGGCGCAAGAATAATAAAAGTTGGAGTAAAAAAACAATGAAGTAAACACAATAACGATAATGAAATCGCTAAATTATCTAATTTAGTTTTACTAGTAAACATCACAAGCTATTCTTATTACAAAAACAGTTAATTAGCAAAATTATATTTTTTATTAATGAATAATCATTCTACCGTAACTGACTTGGCTAGATTTCGTGGTTGATCAACATCAGTACCTTTGAGAAGAGCTGTATGATATGCAAATAACTGATATGGTATCGTATATATGAAAGGTGCTGTAATTATATCGGCAGTATCAACTATAAATGTTCTTATTTTCTTAGCTGTATCACCTAATTGTTTATGACCATCTTTGTCAGTAATGAGTAAAACATTACCATCTCTTGCTATTACCTCATATAGATTTGACGCAGTCTTATCAAATAAATTAAAAGATGGAGCACTTATGATCACTGGCAAACCTCTCTCCAAAAGAGCTATTGGTCCATGTTTCATTTCTCCAGCAGGATAACCTTCAGCATGTATATATGAAATTTCTTTGAGTTTTAATGCACCCTCTAACGCAACAGGGTACATTTGTCCTCTTCCAAGGTATAAAGCATTTTTAATAGGATTAAGATCTTTTACTATGCGAATAAGATCATCCTCATTATCTAAAACATTCGAAATCAATCTTGGTATTGTAAGTAACGATTTTACATATGTATTTTCACTAATATTATTAATATTCCCATTAATTCTTCCAATGTGTATTGCTAAACACGCAAGAACAATTAATTGGCATGTAAATGCTTTTGTTGATGCGACACCAATTTCAGGTCCAGCATATATATTAAGAGATGTGTCTGAATTTCTGCACATAGAAGAATTTGGAACATTAACAACGGATATAGTTTTCTGTTTTAATTTTTTGCAATGTTTTAATGCTGCCAGTGTATCAGCGGTTTCTCCTGATTGAGAAATAAAGATCTTCAGATCACTTGAGTCCATTGGTAAGTCTCGATAGCGGAATTCAGAGGCAATCTCAACATCTACTTTTATTCGTGCAAATTTTTCAAACCACTCTCGAGCTAGTAATCCAGCGTAATATGAGCTACCACAAGCGACTAAAGTAATATTTTTTAAATTAGACAAATTAAAAGGCAATTTTGGTAAATTAACAGTAAAATCTTCATTATTAATATAATTACTAATTGCATCTTGAATAACACTGGGTTGTTCGTGAATTTCTTTAGACATAAAGTGCTTAAAAACACCTTTTTCAGCGAGTGTAATAGATTTATCTATAGATTGAGATTTCCTTTTAACAAATTCATTTTTGTAATTATAAATTTGAAGATTTTTGGGTTCTATTATTGCAATATCACCATCCTTTAAATAAGTAACCTCAGTACAATAATTTCCTAGAGAATAACCATCAGATCCAATATAATTTTCATTTACGGAAGATCCAACAGCAAGAGGACTGCCTTTTCTAACAGCAAACATTTTATTTGGTTCTGATCGAATAATAATTGCTAGAGCGTAAGAACCTTGAATGTCTTCTGTCGTTGCTCTGATTGCAGCATATCCGTCCATACCAGATTTTATATATAGTGTTATCAAATGCGCTATTGCTTCACTATCAGTTTCACTTTTAAATTCAATTCCGGACTCTACTATTTGATTTTTAAGCAAAGAAAAGTTTTCAATGATGCCATTATGAACAACAGCAACTTCATCGGTAATGTGAGGATGAGCATTAACTTCATTGGGAACACCATGTGTTGCCCATCTTGTATGACCAATACCCACAGTTCCGAATAATTTTTCAGAAATTAATTTTTTTTGAAGTTGATCAAGATTGCCTTGTGATTTTAAACAATTAATAGAACCATTATTTATGGTTGCAATTCCGGATGAGTCATAACCTCGATACTCTAATTTCCTTAAACCATCAAAAATTTGATCTTTAACATCATTATTACTTGAGATTACACCAAAAATTCCACACATAAGAGTCTCCTATCTGTTTCCTAAAAATTTTTTTGCCCAATTTGAAACTATTTTTAACGGTGCTCTTGTTAAAACTAGGCTCTCTTTGGCTACATTTTTTGTAATTACAGAGCCAGCACCAATATGTGCATTGTCACCAATTTCTATAGGTGCTACGAGAGAAGAATTTGATCCGACAAAAACATTTTCACCAATATGTGTTCTATTTTTCTTTACTCCATCATAATTACAAGTAATTGTTCCAGCTCCAATATTCGCATTATTCATAATATGACTATCTCCCAAGTAAGATAAATGGCTTGCTTTAACATCATTTTCTAAAACAGAATTTTTTATTTCCACAAAATTGCCAACTTTACAATCTACGCCTATACTTACATTTCCTCTAAGACGAGAAAATGGTCCAATTGTGGCATTTTCATGAATTACTGCTTCCTCAATATATGAAAAGGATCGAATAGTAACACCACTTTTTATATGTACATTCTTTCCAAAATAAACATTATTTTGAATTTCTACATTTTCTTCAATTATTGTATCTGATTGAAAAAAAACAGAATCTGGATCAGTTAATGTAACACCTTGAGCCATAAATTTGCGTCTTAATCTTTTTTGAAACTCTTTTTCTGCCTTGGCTAAACCAATTTTACTATCAACTCCAAAAAGTTCCAATTCTTCACATTTAATATAATCACAGGTACCTTTTCTATCATTTATAATCTTAACTAAATCTGTAAGGCTATATTCTTTCTTATTGTTATTATTGTTTAAAAGATCTAAATATTTTTCCAAACCATTATTTTTTAGAGCCATAAGACCGCCATTACAAAGTTTAATATCTTTAGTATTTTTTGTTGTTTCTGCATCTTCAACGATGGAATGAAGTTTATCATTTTTTAAAATTATTCTTCCGTATCCTTGAGGGTTTTCTGACTCGAAGCACGTAATTGTTAAATCATTCCTTGAAATAGATTTAATAAGATTATTAATTGTTTCTAATTTTAATAATGGTGTATCACCAAATATAATTATAATTCCATCACTATCAGATAAATTATAACTATTAAAAACAGATTTTACTGCATCACCTGTTCCTAATTGTGATTCTTGAATAGTAGTTCTAACTTGAGGATAGTTACTTTTTAAGTAATCTTTAATATCATTATTTTCATTATTTATGACTGTAATTATATCCTTAGAACCTGTAGCAAAAATATTATCAATTATATGAGAAATCATTGGTTTTCCTGCAATATTATGCATGGGTTTGGATAAACTTGATTTCATTCTTGTGCCTTTTCCGGCCGCTAGAACTATAAATGTTATTTTTGTTTTCATAATTAAAGTTCATTAAAGATTCGATAAAATGACTGATTTTGTAGTATATTTGAAATCAACTCTTGTATCGCTATGTAACTAAAAAATTGAAGATAAGATAATTTAAATGTTCTTTTTTCCTTTTAAAGATGATAACCCAACCTCAATAAAACCTTACATTTCATGGTTTTTGATTGCTCTTTGCACTGTTGTTTTTCTTTATCAAATTGTTTTAGATCAATCAGAATTTAATGCCTTCATAATATCTTTTGGTATAACGCCAATAAATTTAATTAATAGTCCACACAATCAATGGTTTACAATAATAAGTTCAATGTTTTTGCACGGTAACATATCTCATTTGATGGGTAATATGGTTTATTTATGGATTTTTGGAGACAACATTGAGGACTCTTTTGGTAGATTTCGTTTTATAATCTTCTATATTTTATGTGGATTATCAGCTGTTTTTGCTCAGATATTATATAATCCCACTAGTTCAGTACCTATGATAGGAGCTAGTGGTGCTATAGCAGGAATTCTTGGAGCATACATAGTTATGTTTCCAAGAGCAAAAATTTGGGTATTCATGTGGATTATATTTATTGTTAGATTGATTACGGTTCCTGCTTTTATTGTCCTTGGTATTTGGATGGGACTGCAACTAATAAATGTTATAGATCAAGGTCAATCTGGTGTTGCATATTCAGCTCATATAGGTGGTTTTATTGCTGGTATGATTTTAGCTCCTATACTTAAGAAAAGAGATAAAGTGCTATTTGCGCCAGCTACTGATACAAAATACACATTGGTCAAAATCGGAAAAAAAGATCACCTAAAACACATGCCAACCTTAGGTAAGATAAAAAAAGAGGATTAATTTATTGGATTATTTAGATACAAAATATTTTAGCTATGCAAATCCAGATGACTCATTTTCAAAAAAAGCATTAATTAGGACAATTGAATATTTCTCTGGACAGCCAAGGCTCTATAAACTTTATAGAGAATATCAAACTAATGCTGAAAACTGGGATGATTTTTGGGATGGTTGTATTGATAAATTAGAATTACAAGTTAATTTTAATGAAGAAAAAATTATAAATATTCCAAAAGAAGGCCCTTTAATTATAGTTGCAAATCATCCATTTGGGGTTCTTGATGGCTTAGTTATTTGCTGGTTATCAAAAAAAATAAGAAAAGAATTCAAGGTTTTAACACATGCTCTATTACTGCGAGCACCTGAAACAAAAGGTTATCTTCTTCCAATTGATTTTTCTGGTACAAAAGAGGCTTTAACAACAAATATTCAAACAAGAAAAACGGCTAGAAGTTTTTTAAAAGAAGGAGGTACCATTGTTATTTTTCCTGGGGGAACAGTATCTACAACTAATTCAGTATTTACAAAAGATGCATATGATCCTCGATGGAGAAATTTTACTGCAAGGTTAATAAAACAGAGTAACGCAACAATCGTCCCGATTTATTTTTATGGCCAAAATAGTCGCTTATTTCATATTGCTAGTCATATAAGTCAAACCTTAAGGTCAGCTTTATTATTTCATGAAGTTAGAAGAAGAATTAATACATCTGTTCCACTTATAATTGGTGACCCAATTGAGTTTAGCTCTCTAGATAAAGATATTACTAATGACCAATTATCTGATTATTTAAGATTGATAACATATAGACTAAATCCAATTTATAAAAAGGTTAATATACCTTTTGGTAAGGATTTCCCAGAATTTTAATCCTAATTTGCACTTAAATTATAGTCATTATTTTTTAAAAGATAAATAAAACTAATTTAAACAATTACTTATTAACTAATTATAATAAATTGGTTTAAATTTATTGATACCTTGAGATAATCTACAATAGCACCAATTTCATATTATTTTATTATTATTTAACTAATTCAGGGTAGGAATTAACAGTTCCAGTCATATTACCAGTCCCATTATCATTATATAAAACAGCATATTTTCTTTCCTTGAAAAGCCAATGACCATCTTGTTTAATGTATCGATCCTGATAAACACCAATATTAAAAAATCCAATAGGTTTACCATCATCGTCATTTTCTGCAGTTTGAATATGCTCAGTAATATACCATCTTCCTTTTGCAACATCACCATCAACCTCAGTAGTTCCATTTTGTATTAATTGAGCAACATAAGGAAATCCGGCCATAGCGTTAACCCATAAATCAACTATAGCATCCTTTCCACTAACTGCTGGCATGCTGCTTAAGTCCCATATAGAATCTTCACTCCATGTTGATGCCCAGTCTTCTTTATGTCTTCTACATACAGCATCTGCATACTTTTCAACTAATTGTCTTATTGCATAATCATCATTCATAATATATTTCCTTTATCTTAATCACTAAAAAAATCTGCTCTTGGTGTTCCTGTATCGTCATAGACAGGCTCCTGCTTTGATATTTTATATTTTGCTGAAAAAGCATTTAAAAGACCTACTTCATTTAAGGTAGCTCCCATGTTTTTATACCATTCATCATCAAAGTGTTTTTTTAATGCTTCTTCACTTTCCCATCTTTCCATAACCCAAATTCTACCAGGAACATATGGGTCTAAAGTCCAGCTATAATCTTGACAACCCTCTTCTTCAAGCGCACCATCGATTAGAGGTTTACAACGAGCCATTAAATCATCTAACTCCTTTGGGTCTACATCAAATGTTGCTGTAATTATAATATCAGTATTTTCCATAATATTTACTCCAATTGTTTAATTTCTAATACATTAACTAATTTAGAAAATAATTTTAAACACTAATATAATAATAAAAATAAATAAATAGTGCGAATCTGTTAATTAATTTTAAATGAAAAGTTTTTTCAAAAGATTAATTCTGGCTATATTCATTCCAAGATTATTTTTAGCAGTATCTATATTGATTTTATCTTTATTAATACTTTTCTCTTTAGATAATTTAGTATTTCTTCAACCATTGAAAAATTTTTTAAACTCTGAAACATTATCAATAACTGTCAATGAAAGTAGTTATTCTGTCTATGATGGTATTAGGTTTGCATTTCTCTCTACAGCATTTTTTTCTGTCACAGGTTTTGTTATTGATTTAGCTGATAAAGGAATAAGTAAATTATCGAGTTTAAACTCATCGATATTTAATTCGAATACAATTAATAGGATATCATTAATATCCAAAATAGTTTTATTTTTATTGTTTATTATAATTGGACTAAATATTCTTGGAGTAGACTTATCAAGTTTAGCATTTTTAACCTCTGCTCTTGTAGTTGGAATTGGATTTGGTCTACAAAAAATTATATCTAATTATGTTAGCGGTATAATACTACTTTTTGATAGCACAATAGAAAATGACGATATCATTCAATTAAATGATGGCACCTTAGGTACACTTAAAAACACTGGACAAAGAAATTCAAGAATTAGAACTTTTGATGGTAAAGAGGTTATGGTCCCTAATGAAGATCTTATTACAAGCAAAGTAATAAATTATACTCATTCAGACACTGACTCAAGAATTGAAATAATAATAGGTGTTGCTTATTCATCAGACCTTGAATTAGTAAAAAATCTAATATTAGACGCCGCAATTAGTCATCCTAGAACGCTCAAAAATCCAAAACCAAATTGTTTTTTAAGAGAGTTTGCCGACAGTTCAGTTAACTTTTTACTGCATTTTTGGATTGGTGATGTTGATGAAGGAAGATATGGACCTCAAAGTGAAGTAATGTTTGATATATGGAATAAATTCAAAGAAAATAATATTGAAATCCCATTTCCTCAACGGGATATAAATATTAAAGAAAATGTAAAATGATTAATAAAATTGCAAAAATTATAATTATTGTTAGTTGTTTTGCGATAAGCTCAAAATTAGAAAGTCAAATTATAGATATTGAAACTTCAAGAAAGGAGGATTTTGTCGGAACAAAAGTTTCGCTTAACATTGGATTTGACGGTTCAAGTGGGACGGTTGATAGAACCAATTATTCTGTTGGAACAAGATTTGATTTCAATACTGTAAACTGGAATCGTTTTTTAATATTTGATTATTCGCGTAGAGAAAAAGATGAGAGCATAAATGAAGATAACACTTTTTTTCATTTACGATTTGCGCGTAAAATATCTTCTCTTTTAGCTGCTGAATTTTTTATTCAAAATAACGAGAAACCCTTAGAAAAGATTGAAGAAAGAAAGCTACTAGGTTTAGGTTTAAGACTAAGTCCTATTAAAGATTTAAGGCTTGGATTTGGCTTATTTGATGAAAATGAAAAAAGGATTAATTTAAAAGAGAGAAATACAACCAGAATAAATTCATATTTAAATTACCTATTCAATATCTCAGAAAATACATCTTTTAATACTCTCATATACTTTCAACCTGATATAAAAGATTTTTCGGAAATAAGATCTCTATTAAGGCTGGGGTTAAAAGTTCGAGCAACAAATAGTTTTTTTATCAACATTAATTATGAATATGTTCATGATTCATCGCCGCCAATTGATACAGACAAGAAAAATTCAAAATACGGTTTTAAGATTACTTATGAGTTTTAAATTATCAATTTGTTAAATAATTTAGAATCTTATCAAAATTATTAATTAGATTTGTTAAGTCTTCTTGAAAATAAATCGTTAGAATAATCCCCATTAAAACACCAAACAAAAATTTTATCATTTAATTAATTATCCCATTCACCTGTTCTTTGAAGACGGGCTCTTTTTTGAAAATAATCATAATATTCAGGTTTTATTTCAATAGCTTTTTGATAAAAATTCACAGCTAACTTAATATCATTTAGTCTTTCATAAACTAAACCTTTATTAAAATATATCGCAGAAATATCCTTCAGACCTCGATTGAGGGATTGATCATAAAGTTTAATAGCTTCCTCATAATTCTTTTTAATATAAAAACTATTACCAAGGCTTAGAAGTGACTCTGCAATTGTCTTGTCATATTCGAGAGCTTTATTTAATACCTTGATAGCTTGATCTGGTCTTTTAGAATTATTGTAAACAATTCCAAGATTCACATAGGTTGCATATAAATTTTTCTTTGTTATCCCAACTTCATTAATTGCTGATAAGCACGAATTTATTGCACTTATTCCTCCCTGACCAGATTTTGCTGATTTATAACATATAGATACATCACCTTCGCCAAGAACTGTGATGTAAGCGAATACATTTTTTTGTGCCATAAATAGAAAAACAATTGTCAATAACGATGCTGATATAATATTTTTCACTTTAATCTCATACAAAATTGGTAGAAAAATTTTCAGCAATATGTCTTTCAGGCCAGAAAAAATGTAAATCCATCCTTTTTACTTTCCACTCACCATCAACTTTTACATACTGCTCATCATAAAGGGCAAACCATAAAAAATTACTTTTGCCTTCTTCAATGTCTGAGCCATCCATATTTTTAGTAATAACATCTAAAAGATACACCCTTCCTTTTGCAGTATCTGGTCCAGTAATCTCAATAAGATGATTTGTATTCACATGCATACTTACAAATGGAGTATCTAATGTATCTTTAAAAGTTTCTTTATAATTATTGTAAATAGTTTCTTTTCCTTCCCAATCACCATACGGGCCATAACCACAAACGGCACCCTCAGCAAATATGTCCATAAGTTTATCTAACTCACGAGCATCCATATGATATGAATATCTAAGTCTTAATTTTTTGATTTCCTCGATATCAATAAGATTTCTTAGTTTTTTAATTTCCTCGGAGGATAGTTGGTTCTCATCAGTCATAATTTAATTACTCTCCTTTAATTAGTATGTATGATAAATAAAAAATAATTATATGTAAATTTTCTTATGGATAAGTTTATGAACAAAATAAATAAAATGAATGATTTTAAAACTTGGCATGTAAAAGAACCTTTTGAAGATCATGTTGGTCCCTTTTACTACAAAATTGAAAATGGAAAACCCATAGCAGCATTTGAATATAAAGATTATCACACAAATTCAATTGGATCTCTTCATGGGGGAATGATTATGAGTTTTGCCGATTATGCCTTATTTATTATAGGCCATAAACATACTTCAGTAAGTAATTATGTTACAATAAGTTGTTCGACAGACTTTTTAAAAGCATCATTCAAAAAAGGGTTAGTCTTTTCATCAGGTGACATTGTAAAAGTTACAAACTCATTATTATTTTTAAAGGGAAAGATTTTTAATGATGAGGGTGTAATTGCTTCTTTTAATGGAGTTTTAAAAAAGATTAATTAGAGATTATTAATTTTTTCTTCAAGCGCTTTTACACGGTTTTCTAATTTAGTTAACTCTTCCTTTTTAACAAATCCTGAATCTTTCATAAACTTTTGAAGGGCTGGCTTCATCATTTTTTCCATGCCTTTAAGATCTTTTGCCATATTAAATAAATTCATTTGAACTCCTTTTAAAAAAATATATTAAATAATTTTATCTCTTTTTCTATTATATTTTTTCTTATTATTTATTATTCTTTCGTATGTACCTTGCTTTTGCCTAATCGGTCTATTTAATGTTGACTTCTTTTTTTTCATTAAAAATTATTCGGAACCAATACTGGTAAGTATATGTTTTATAATTTTCCAATTTTGATCTTTAACCATATGAGTTTCATAGAAACCCCATAAGACAGTTTTGACTTCAGGATTATCAATATAATAGTGAGTAGCCTGAAGATCAGTTCTTACAACAGCAATTTCTCCATCAAAACTGATCAT
>MDTA01094568.1_pt1 | contig 13243 bp, 9 predicted proteins | sample 811151 | NCBI WGS metagenome assembly MDTA01 (sample SAMN05326648, study PRJNA326480) | marine metagenome | isolation source: seawater | place: Indian Ocean: South | collected 2010 | reverse complement strand
GAATAAGTCCAAAAAACACTAGCTTCCTTAGCTCAGCTGGATAGAGCAACTGCCTTCTAAGCAGTGGGCCGCAGGTTCGAATCCTGCAGGAAGCGTTCATAAGATGTCTAAATAAATGGAATATTTATTGAAGAATTTATTAAAAAAAAGAAATTTGGAAGACTATGGAATAATTTTTTTTCTTTCGGGAATATTTTTTTTACCCTCAACTTTATTTATTGGGATTTTATTTTTATTACCTTCCTCCTTTATTGGAGGACTTCTACAAAAAAAGCCTTTTTTCAAAGATCCGTGGAATTATCCTTTCATAATTTTCGGTGTCTGGATATTATTTAGCGCAATCATACAAAACCATATCTTAATTAATAATTATGAAACAATTTGGGATCCTAAACTATCAATCTTAGGGATTGGGAATTGGCTCCCTTTTATATGGCTTTTTTGGGCATTTCAGCCATATCTAGACTCTAAAGACAAAAGAAGAAATTTTTCTTTAATACTAATAGCAGGAAGTGTCCCAGTTTTGATTACTGGTTTTGGTCAATATTTTATGAATTGGACTGGTCCATTTGAAACTCTTAATGGCTTAATTATTTGGTATCAAAAACCAATTGTAAGTCCAGCTGGGTTGAGTGGTCTATTTAGTAATCAGAATTATGCCGGATCATGGCTTAATTTGGTTTGGCCATTTTGCTTGGCATTATTTTTGGAGAAAAGGGAAGGTTATTTTAGAAAAGCAATTGCCTTTAGCTTCCTTTTTTCAGTAGGTTTTGCAGCATTCTTGACTTATTCAAGAAATGCTTGGGTTGGTTTATTAACATCATTCCCAATAATCATAGGTAAAAGAGCCTTAATTATAATCTTGCCAATATTAACTTTTATTTTTGTGATATTTGTACTAAGGTCTGCAAACTTAAGTGGAGAAATTGAAAAACTCTTAAGAAATTTATTCCCAGAAAGAATTTTGATGGAATTAACTAATGAAGGTTATAAAGGACTAGACGCAACGAGAATTGAAATTTTCTCAAGTGCTATAAATCTAATAAAAGAAAATCCATTCTTTGGTATTGGGGCAGGATCCTTCCCTGCTATATTTTTATCAGAAACAAATTTTTGGAAGGGTCACTCCCATAATCTTCTTCTTGAATTATCAATAAGCTATGGTTTACCAGCTACTATAATTTTATTTTCAGCAATTTCTACAATTTTGGTTTTTTCTGGGAGAAAAATTTTTATATCTTTAAAGGAAAAACAATACGTATTATTCGAAAAAGCCTTATGGACTTCACTCTTTTTCTTCTTAATTTCGCAGTTAGTTGATATTCAATATTTCGATGGGAAAATCAGTATTATTGCTTGGGTATTAATTGCAAGTCTAAAAAACATAATTGATGAGAAGGACAAGAATTATTTTTCTTATTAACTTAAATGCTTGATATTAATTTAAAAAATAATTACTTTTGGATTTTCATTATTATCCTTCTAAGCGCAATAGTAGATGGTAAGCTTATTTTTTCTATAAATAATCCTCCTGCATGGGATCAAGGATATCATCTAAGTAACGTATTTAAAATGTACAATATCTTAGATTATGGGAATCTAAATATCCTTGATAAAACTAATGAGATATTAAATATTACAAATACTTATAGAGGTCCACTAACTTATTTTTTATCTGCACTATTTTTAAAGATATTTGGAAATACATATTATTTTGCATATTTTTCTAACCAAATCTTTAATTTAATTTGTATTTTATCTTTATTCTATTTAGGTAAGTTATTTAGAAATGAATCTACTGGCATTTGGGCCTCAGTAATATTCACATTTAGTTCATTTATTATTATTCAAAGGACAGATTATTTAATAGACTTATCTCTGACAGCTTTTAGTACATGTAATTTCTTATTTCTTACATATTGGTATTTAGATAAAAAGAAAAATAGTAAATTTTCAATATTATCTGGAATTTCATTAGGATTAATTTTCCTTATAAAACCAACAGGAATTATTTTATTTATCCTATCTTTATTAACTATTTTTATAAAAATACTTAAAAATAAAAATGGTTTAATTTCAAATTTAAATGAAGTATTTTTATTTTTTATTTCATTCACTTTGATTTCATATCCTTGGTTTTCAAGACATTGGATTACTATAATAAGCTCTGTAATAAATGCATGGAATTGGGGTGTAAATTATCAAGATGGATATGGAAAAAGCTCCATCGCAAATTGGCTTTTTTATTTTAAGGAAATACCTACAATATTTGGATTATTAAATTCTATAATTTTCTCTACTTTATTTTTATTTGAGAAAATATTTCAAAATAATATTTTAAAAGTAAAAATAAATAATTTCAGGAAAATTAATTTATGGTTTTTGATATATCTCTTTAATAGTTATTTGATAATAAGTCTAATGTCCACTAAAGATATTAGATTCTTATTACCTTCTTATCCTATTTTATGCATTTATTTATCTACATTTATAACTTCAAAAAATAGTAATATATTTTCCATAAGAAATAAGAAAATAATACTAGCATCATCAATATGCTTTACTTTATTTTTGAATAATGAATTTAGCTTTAATATTTTAAAAAATGAATCGCCTTTTAACTTTCCACATAGCGATATAGTTAATGAGATTAAAAATAATAATAAAAATCTAACATCGACTCTTGCAGTATTGCCAGACACAAAAGAAATTAACACTTTTAATCTTGAAGCTGAAGCCGCAAGAAAAGGAGAATACATATTTGTTAGGCAGGTTATTAGTAACAAAAATACCTTCAAAGAAGATCTTAAATATTTTGATTGGTTTTTAGTAAAAACAGGCTCTCAAGGTATTATGTCAAGCGAAGCAAAGAATTTGCTTACTGAATATTTAATAAATAATGAATCATTTGTTGAACAGAAAAAATGGATTTTAAATGATAAAAGCGAATTAATCCTCTTAAGAAGAAAGTTTTTGAATTCATATTTAGAAAAAATAAAATGCATTGAAAAAAATCCAACTTTAGAAATAAAGAAAATAAATAGAGGAATCAATATAAATATCATAGGAAGTGGCGAAAAAATTAAATCTTCGAGCTTGCTAATAGATTTCCTTGGTAAGGATTTCAAAAAAACCACAAATGTTTCTCTAGCAAATGGTTTTTTTCATAACAATTTTAACGAAGAAAGTTGTTATTATTTATCTCAGAATGTTCCTATTACATTTCCAGAAAACTCCCCTAGCGAATTAAATTTAATTGCTAGATTAATTAATAAAGATGGCGATATAGATTATTTGAAGAGCAAAAGTAAGAATTTAATTATCAACCAAAATACTTATGAAGATAAACATATATTAATGGCTAATAGAATAGAAAAAGTAGAATTATTAGGAAATTACTTGAAGAATGGAGAATTTCAAAAACTTTTTGACTTGGTTGGAATAATTAATCAGAGTGATCCAAAGCAAATCTACCTAACTGATGCTGAAAAGATATATATGAAAAGATATCAAGAAAATAATTATTTAAAAGATCTGTATAGTATTTTAATAAGTCAAATTTTACAGAGGAAAATTTCTGACGCGGAAGAAACAATAAATTTAATAATAGAAAAAGATAATAAAAATGGAAATGCTTTTTTAACAAAATCGATTATAGATATATATTTATTAGATGGGAAAGATTCAAGATTTTTTATCAATAAAGCAAAGTTACTAGATAAATCCGAAGAAAGCTCTGATATTTTAAAAACTCTTGATGGAATTACATACTTACTAGAAATGAAATTTATAAATGCTTATAAAACTTTAATATAATAAAAAAAATAAAGATGAATTCGATTATATTAAAAAAAATTTTATTTATATTTTTATAAATGAATATAAATGACGCAAAGATTGCTATTGTTCACGATTGGTTCCAAAAAAAATCTTTTGGCGGAGCTGAAAAAGTAACTTTTCTATTAGAGAGATTCTTAACTCAAAATTATTCAAATCCAGATTTATTTGCATTAGTTTCAAATATGCAAAAATCTAGTAATAATAGTTTTAAAAATAGATACGTTCAAACAAGTTTTATTCAATCTTTACCGTTTGGTAAAAACAATGTTCAAAACTATCTACCTCTTCTTCCATTTGCAATAGAGCAAATTGATTTAAGGAATTATGATCTTATTATTAGTTCAAGCCATGCATTTGCGAAAGGAATAATATCAAGCCCTGATCAATTACATATAAGCTACATTCATACACCAATGCGATATGCATGGGACCAAATGAATACATATTTAAGTAGATCGGCCCTATCTAAATTTGGATTTGAAATTCCACTTAGATTTGTGCTTTATAAGTTAAGAAAATGGGACTTTATAAGTTCACAACGAATAGATTATTTAATTTCAAACTCAAACTTCACTGCGAAAAGAATAAAAAAATACTGGGGATTAGATTCGGAAGTAATACATCCTCCAGTAAATATAGAAAGATTCAAATTTAATGTTGAAAGAGAAAATTTCTATTTAAGTGTCAATAGACTAGTTCCTAATAAAAGGGTTGATTTACTTATTGATGCATTTAATAAATCAGGATTCCCATTAATTATTATTGGTGATGGTTCGGAAAGATTAAGATTACAAAAAATGGCTAATTCAAATATAAGATTCCTTAAAAAAAGTTCAAATTCAGAAGTTGAAAGTTACATGAGTAGATGTAGGGCATTTATATATGCAGGTTTAGAAGATTTTGGGATCGCACCAGTTGAGGCAATGGCATCAGGTGCTCCTATTATTGCTTATGGTAAAGGAGGAATTTTAGATACTGTAAATTGTATTTCTGAGCCTGAAAAAGGCAAGATTACAAACGGAATACTTTTTAAAGAACAAACATGTTCAGACATATTAGACACAATTAATTGGTTCGAAGATAAGAAAATCTGGAAAAGATTCATTCCAGAAACATTAAATAATTATTCTCATAAATTTAATGAAAAAACTTTTGTATCAAAAATAGACAACTTTATTAATAAAGCTTGGGACAAAGATAAAAAAAATTATGATTAAATCTAATTCTTATAAAATTTCAGATATTAATAACTATAAGATTCAAAAAAGAAGATTAATTAAAAGAAAGTTATATGATTGTTTTAAATCAATCTTTGATATTTTTTTTGCTTTAATATTTTTGATTATTGGCTTCCCAATTTTCATAATTATTGCTCTGCTTATCAAATTTAGCTCTAGAGGTCCAATATTCTTTTTACAAGAAAGAATTGGCAAAAATAAGAAAAAGTTCTATTGCATAAAATTTAGAACTATGCATCCAGAGGCTCAAGATATATTAGAAAATTTAATAAACACCAATGAAAAAATAAGGAAAGAATTCGAGGAAACTCATAAATTAAAAAATGACCCAAGAATTACCCAAATAGGAAAATTTCTTAGAAAAACAAGTCTCGATGAAATTCCTCAATTTTTAAATGTTTTAAAAATGGAAATGAGTATAGTTGGTCCTAGACCTATTGTCAGAGAAGAAATAAAAAAATATAAAGATTCATATAACAAAGTTATATCTATAAAACCTGGAATTACAGGCCTTTGGCAAGTTAGCGGTAGAAATAATCTAAGTTATAAAAGAAGGGTTCTTTTAGATTGTATCTATGTAGAGCACAAAAATTTTCTACTCGATATAAGGATAATCATTAGAACATTTGGTGTTATCTTTTTTCCAAATGATAGAGGGGCTTTTTAAAAAGCAATACAGATTATTAACTGGTTACATTAAATAAAAACTATCTTTCAAATATGCTTTGATATAGCTATGTATAGCAATACTATTAAACTAGTCTTTAGACTTCTTAATGTTCTTTCTAAAGAAAGGAGAACCTCTCTTTATAAAATAATACCTTTAGCAATTATTACAGGAGTATCAGATGTCTTAGTAGTAGGCATTGTTTCAAGGCTTTTTGTAATTTTAGTTGGCAAAGAAAATAGACCGTCTATTCCTCTCCCAGATTTTTTTACAACTGATCCTTTTACAAAAACAGTTATTTTGATTTTAATTTATGTAGTATTTAATTGGTTGGCATCCTTTTTAAGATTAAGTCTTAGAGCATTTCAAGAACGTCTAAGGGCATTAATATTTATAGATTTATCTAAGATAGCTCAAAAGAATATTTTTAACCAAAAATATGATTTCTTTTTAACTGAAAAAAGTGAGGAAATAAGTTCAAAAATTGTATTAAATATGCAAAGAGTATCTGAAAAATTTGTTAGGCCAATTCTTCAAATAATTAGCGGATCTTTTATTGTTTTATTTATTTTTATAGCAATCCTAGGGTTCGCAAAAATCGCAGCTTTTTATTTAATAATTTTTTTAGTTATTGGTTATACTTTTTTATCATTAACTGTAACTCCATTCATCAAAAAAGCCACAAGGCAGAGAATTATTTTAGAATCAGAAATCAACAAAACCATGTCCGAATCTATTAGAACCATAATAGATGTTCATCTTACGGGATCTGAAAAATATTTTGAAGAGAGATTTCATATAGCAGGAAAAAAGGCATTACCTTATTTGTGGAAAGCTGAAACATTTCCAGAATTCCCAAGATCTTTAATAGAGCCATTTGGAATTACCTTAATTTTTTCTATTGGTTTATTTCCCTATTTAACCGAAAGAACCCCTTCCGACTTTGTAGAAATTGTTCCATTTTTGGCGACAATTGCAGTTGCATCTCTAAAATTAACTCCTCCACTACAAGATCTTTTTAGGGGAATTACAGATCTAAGAGGCGGCATACCTGATTTAGAGGAGTCACTAAAAGTTTTAGAACTATCTCCAACCAGATCATATTCAAAAAATAAAAAAATCAAAAAATTTATTAGGCCAACTAAAACTATCGATTTAGTTTCTCTATCTTATAAATATCCCTCACGAAACGAATATGCATTAAAAAACATCAATATTAAGATTCCCATAGGTGCTAGGATCGCTTTTGTAGGTAAAACCGGAAGTGGTAAAAGCACAACTGCAAATCAAATACTTTGTTTATTAAGACCAACTTCTGGGAAAATATTACTTGATGGGAAAGAGCTATTAAGTAGCCAGCTATCAAGTTGGCAATCAATATGTTCATATGTTCCGCAATCAATAAATTTACTTAATGAAGACTTTATATACAATGTTGCTTATGGCTTAAAGAAAGAGGAAATAAATAAAAAAAAGGTTATGGAATCATTAATAGCTGCTCAATTGGGTGATTTGATAAAGTCTTTACCTGATGGTTTGAAAACTAAAATTGGAGATAATGGCGTAAGGTTATCAGGAGGTCAAAGACAAAGAATTGCAATTGCCAGAGCTTTTTATAGAGATGCAAAATTATTAATTTTCGACGAGGCTACTTCTGCATTAGACAATAAAACCGAATTAGAATTAATTAATGCATTATCACTTACGAAAAAAGAATTAACTATTATTTTCATAGCTCATAGATTATCAACTATAAAAGGTTGCGATTGTATTTATGAATTTGAAAAAGGCCAAATAAAAGCAAAAGGCAAATTTGAGGAATTAAGAAAAATTTCAGAAACTTTTAATGAAATGACAAATATTGATCAAAATAACTAAATATTTATACTTTTAAAGTTTTATCTAAATTCTTCTTATATAAATTTATATAGTTTTTTATCATTTTATCTTGCGAAAATAAATTTCTCTGTCTTTGAAAGGCTGAAAATCCAAATTGCTTTCGCATTTCTTTACTTTGCGCTAATTTAATTAGACAATCTATAGCTTGATTAATATCACTTAATTTATACAGGTAACCAGAACATCGATCTTCAATCGTGTCATAATTGCCAGTAACATTACTAGCTACAATAGGCAACCCAACAGACATTGCTTCTAAAATGCTCAATGGCAAGCCCTCATATAAAGATGTTGACAGATAAATATCAGATAAGCATAAATATTTAAATATATTTTTCTTTTGTCCAAGCAAAGTGACATTATTTATCTTTTCATTTGATATTGTATTTTTTATTTTTTGCCATAAAGGACCATCTCCAATAATAAAGAATTGAATATTTGATAATTTTATTGCTATTTTTATGATATCTTGAATATTTTTTTGATGAACAAATCTACAAACTGAAATCACTTTAATTTTAGAAATATTAAAAGCTTTGCAATTAAAATTCTGAGTATATTCTGATCCCTTCAAAGGCATATTTTTTACGCCATTATTTATAATTAAGGAATTATTTCCTAAATATATTTTTGATGCCTCAGCATATTTCTTTTCACTTTTTGAAACAAAAACTTTTGATGTATCTAGGATTCCAAATAGATTTTCATAAAAAATATAAAAAATATTTTTATACCAGTGATGGCATTTTAAATGGATTCCATGAAAAGTATGAATTAAGGGTTTATTAACAAATATCTTGGCAATTCTTGCTAACGCTCCTGCTCCTTTACCATGTGAATGAATGATATCAATTGAGTTTACTTTAATAAAATTTTTTAATCTAATGAGATCTGAAAGAACTAATCTTCTCTCCGAAATCTTTAAATGATTTTTTGAATTCAAGTGTCTAGAAAAATTTTTGTTCATTGGAATTGCATAATAAACTTTAAAATCATCGTTTAAACTTTTACCCAACATGAACATATGTTTAGTTCCGCCTCCCAGGATTGAACTAGAAGAAATCATAAGTATATTTATTTTTCTTTTAAATGCCATACCTCAACCAAATTTCTTCAAAAATTTATTAGCAATTCTCATATGAATATTAACAGCTGGAATCATATCAATATATTTAAATAATCCCGTTCTGCCACAAAAAGAAATTGTATTATATTTTTCAGATAATTTTTTGTATTTTTCATATAATTTTTTTGATTTTCTTGTTTGTACAGGATAATAATATTCATCAGGATTTTGATTCATATCGCAAGGGATTTCATAAGTAACTGTCTTATATGCATTTGACCTTTTAGAATTTGGCAATAAATCCCATTGCGTCTTGCGTGTATATTTAGAGTTATCTGTAAAGTTAATAACCGGGGCATCCATATCTTTCCCAACTTCCTTTTTATTCTCAAAAATAATTGATCTATAAGGAAGTACGCCAAATTTAAAATCAAAAAATTTATCTATTGGCAAGCATAAAAAAGAATGATAAAAATCTTTTTCCATTCCATTTTGATAAGGAGTTCTTAAATTGATCGTTATATTTTTATGATCTAACATTTTTTCGACCATTTTTGTATAGCCATATTTAGGAAGAGCTTGAAAATTATCTGTAAAATATCTCGAATCATTATTATACCTAACTGGTATTCTTGCACCTACTCCCAATGCTAATTTTTTTGGATCCATTCCCCACATTTTTTTTGTATATGGTCTAAAGAAAATATTTGCCAAATAATTTCCAACATTTGATTCAAATAGTTCATCTGTATTTGAAGGTACTAAATCTCTATTTCTTAATTCATCCAAAAATTCCTTAACATGACTTTCGGATGGAAAATTCTTATTAAAAATGTCTTCAAGAGTTATCTTATTTATTGGCAAAGGTGTAGTTCTTCCATCTTCTAATAGAGCTCTAACTTTATGTTCATAATTAATCCATTTTGTGAATCTACTTAAAAAAATTAATCCTTTTGAATTTTTGTTGCAGTGAAGTAAATGAGGTCCATATTTATGAATTCTTTCTTCATTTGAATTTAAAAAATCGAATGCGTTTCCAGCTATATGATCTCTCTTATCGATAATTAAGACATTGATATCATTTTCAGCTAAAGTCCTAGCTATTGTAGAACCTGCCAAACCTGCTCCAACAATTAGAACTCTTTTTTCTAAGAAATTAGTCATTAGTTATAATCATAGGGTATTTTAAAATTGCGAATGGATACTTCTATAATTATCTCTAGATATAATGAAAATCTTAATTGGTTAGATAATTATAAGGACTTAAATTTAATTATTTATAACAAAGGTCTAAATAATGTTAAAAATAAATTTAATAATCTTATTGAGATACCAAATGTAGGTAGAGAATCTCACACCTGGTTATTTCACATAATTCAAAATTACAATAATCTAACAGATGTGAACATTTTTCTTCAAGGTAGAATTGACGACCTAGGTTGCATGTCTTTTCAATCCCCAATTGAATATATTAAAAACACAAAAAAATATGGATTTGCTGTAAAAAGATTTGGCTTACTAGGTCCCTTGCACTGGAAAGATTATCTTGGAATTGAAAAGGACCCAAGATACAAAAAAGAATGGTTTAAAGGAGATATTGCGACCAATTCAAAAGGTTTTAGGAAATTTTCTAAAAAATACTTTCCTAACATACCAATTTTTGTTGCGACTTCTTATGGTGGTTGTTTTGGCGTTACAAAAGAAAAAATAAGAAGATATGAACTGAGCTTTTATAAAACACTTATTAAAGAACTTGAATATCATCAAAATCCTATTGAAGGTCATTTTATGGAAAGGCTTTGGTGTTATATGTTTACAGAAAATAAGTTTTTTTTAAGATCTACTAGAGATGTTTTCTTAACAAAATTCGAAAGATTATTTTTAAGGAATAAATATAAATTAAACAAATAAAAATAATCACTTTAAAAAACTAAAAGTAATTTCTAAACATAAAATATTAAATCTAATGCTTTTTGAAAATCGAAATTATAAGTTAGAAACTAAGCTATTATTATAGAAGAAGCCATTTTTAAGTTTGTCTAATATAAATTTCATACAACCTGTTATCCTTGCTGGCGGATCTGGAACTAGACTTTGGCCACTATCAAGGTCTAGTTTTCCTAAACAATTTCTTTCACTTACGAAAGACAAAAAAGAAACAATGCTGCAATTAACTTTAGATAGGATTAAGGATTTTGAAAATTTAATAAGCCCTATTTTAATTTGTAATGAGGAGCATAGGTTTATAGCTGCAGAGCAAATGAGAGCTATTAATATTAAACCAAGAAGTATATTTCTTGAACCTTTTGGGAGAAATACAGCACCTGCAATAACAATAGCAGCTTTAAAAGCTTTAGAAAACGATCAGGATCCTATATTAATGGTTCTATCTGCAGACCATATTATTAAAGATCAGAATATATTTAAATCTGCAATAAAAAAGGGCCTAGAATATGCAAGAAAAGATTCAATAGTAACTTTTGGAGTTAAACCATCATCTCCCGAAACAGGATTTGGCTATATAAAAGCTAAAGACTTTCTAGACTATGAAAAATTATTGGCAAGTAAAATAGATTCCTTTATTGAAAAACCTGATAAGATTACCGCTAACAAACTAATAAAAAATAAAAAATATTCTTGGAATAGTGGCATGTTTCTTTTCAAGGCAAGTATTTTTATCAAAGAGTTAGAAAAATATTTTCCTAGAATCATAAAGTATTCCAAAGAGTCACTAAAGCCAGAATTGATAGACCTTGACTTTCAAAGATTAAATCAGGAATCATTTAAAAAGTGTCCTAATTTATCAATAGATCAGGCTGTTATGGAAAAAACAAAACTTGGAGTTGTAGTTCCATTACAAGCAGGTTGGAGTGATGTTGGCAGCTGGGAAGCTGTCATGGACCTATCCGATAAAGACAGTAGTGGTAATGCATGTTTTGGTAAAGTTTTAAAAAAAGATTGCTTTAATTGTTTTGTTAAATCTGAAAATCGTTTGGTTGTTACTTTAGGATTAAATGATGCTATTGTAGTTGAAACAAGTGATGCTGTTCTTGTGGCTCAAAAAGGGCAGACTAATAATTTAAAAGAAATAGTAAATAGTTTTGATCCAATTAAATATCCCGAGGGGTATAAAAATCGAAAAGTATACAGACCATGGGGACATTATATTTCCATTGAAAATGACTCAAGATGGCAAGTAAAGAAGATTGAAGTTGACCCAGGCCAAACTCTTTCTCTTCAAATGCATCATCATCGAGCCGAACATTGGGTAATTGTAAAAGGTACCGCAGAAGTCGAAGTCGATGGGGTATCAAAACTTTTCGGAGAAAATCAAAGTACATTTATACCTCTTGGATCAAAACATAGATTATCAAATCCAGGTAAAATTCCCCTTACATTAATTGAGGTTCAAAGTGGATCATATTTAGGGGAGGATGATATAATTCGTATAAGAGATATTTATGGAAGGGAAAATATATAAATTAAAAATCTTAATGCTTTAAATTATTAAATATATGATTTCAAATATCTTTGATAAAATTTTGTGTAACTTTAATTTTTAGTTTAATTAAATTTAGAATTTTGCAAAAACCAAAAAAAGCTATTATTACAGGCATTACAGGACAAGATGGAAGCTATTTAGCAGAATTTCTTTTAAGCAAGGGTTACCAAGTTCATGGAATCAAAAGAAGGTCGAGTTTATTTAATACTGCAAGAATTGATCATATTTATGAAGATCCTCATGAAAATCATCCAAAGTTAAAGCTTCATTATGGTGATTTAACAGATAGTACAAATTTAATAAGAATAATACAAAAAATTCAACCGGATGAAATATATAATTTAGGAGCACAAAGCCATGTTTCTGTTAGCTTTGAGTCCCCAGAATACACAGCAAATAGCGACGCATTAGGAACTTTAAGGATTTTAGAGGCTGTAAGAATTTTAGGACTTATTAAAAAAACAAAGATATATCAAGCCAGTACTAGTGAACTTTATGGTAAGGTACAAGAAGTTCCACAAAAAGAAACAACTCCTTTCTATCCAAGGAGTCCATACGGAGTAGCTAAATTATATGCTTATTGGATAACAGTAAATTACAGAGAAGCATATGGCATTTATGCATGCAACGGCATACTATTTAATCATGAAAGTCCCAGAAGAGGAGAAACTTTTATTACTAGAAAAATAACTCGTGGACTTTCAAGGATAAGCTACGGATTAGATTCATGTTTATATGTAGGGAATCTAGATGCAAAAAGAGATTGGGGTCATGCAAAAGATTATGTTGAGATGCAATGGTTAATGCTGCAACAAGAGCAGCCAGAGGACTATGTGATTGCCACTGGTAAAATGACTTCAGTCAGGGAATTTATAGAAAAGGCTGCAGTAAAATTAAATTGGGGAGGGATAATTTGGGAAGGTGAAGGGGTTAATGAGATTGGGAAAAGAAAAGACACTAAAGCAATTGTTATAAGAATAGATAAAAACTTTTACAGACCAGCTGAAGTTGAAACTTTATTAGGTGATGCT
>MDTA01090980.1_pt1 | contig 13244 bp, 14 predicted proteins | sample 811151 | NCBI WGS metagenome assembly MDTA01 (sample SAMN05326648, study PRJNA326480) | marine metagenome | isolation source: seawater | place: Indian Ocean: South | collected 2010 | reverse complement strand
GAATTTAACAAAAAATTCAATGGAAAAGTAGTAACTAATATTTCAGAAGAAAGACTTTATCAGCCTGCTGAAGAATATCATCAGTACTACTTAAAAAGAAAAGGTATATTATGAATTTAGTTTCAACAGAATGGCTTGAAAAAAATCTAAATTCTGTGAAAATATTTGATGCATCCTGGCACATGCCATCAACTGATAGAAATGCAAAAAATGAGTACAAAGAAAAGCATATTGAAGGAGCGATTTTTTGGGATGTAAATGAACACTCTGACAGAGACTCGCCATTCCCACATATGATGACAAATGCAGAGTATTGGAAAAATATGCTCTGGTCTTTTGGAATTTTAAATGATGATCATATTATTATCTATGATAATAGCGATCTTTATAGTTCATGTAGACTTTGGTTCGCTCTTAAATACTTTGGTCATGTAAAAGTTTCAGTATTAAATGGGGGTCTTAAAAAGTGGCTAAGAGAGAATCGTTTAGTTAATAGTGATATTGTAAGATATGAAACTATAAAAAAGTATAAAGTTAATGAAAAATCAGAATGGATTAAAAATAAAAAGCAAATTGATGAGAATATTAAAAATTCATTATTTCAAACAGTTGATGCTAGAAGCCGAGAAAGATTTGCTGGAAAAATTGAAGAACCCAGACCTGGGCTTAAAAAAGGATGTATAGTTGGTTCAAAAAATATTCCTTTTCAAGAATGCATTGATAGAGGGACTAATACATTTAAAACTAAGCCAGAATTAATTAATATTTTTAACAAAAATGACATTGATATTTCTAAACCCATTGTCTTTACGTGTGGTTCTGGAATGACTGCATGTGTTTTAGGTCTAGCATATTCTATAATAAGTGGTAAAAATGCTGTGATTTATGATGGATCCTGGTCAGAATATGGAAAAAAATGAAAAAGTCTAAAAAAGTAACCATTGGAATAATAATTTTTTTCGTAATTATTGCTACTGTGATTGGAGCAAGAACTGCGGTTGGTCTTTATTTTAAGAAAAAATTTAGCAAAAGACCTCCTCCAGGTGTAATTGTTGAAATTGTTAGTGAAAAAAAATTTAGCAAAACAATTGAAAGTTACTGTACTGCTTTAAGTAGTAAAACTACTTCTTTTAAAGTAAAAAAGAGTGAACTTTTAGAACCTATCAAATTCAAAGCCGTTAAAAAAGGTGATATAATTGCAAAACTTGAGAACAAAACTATTTCCGCACCCTTTTCAGGAACCCTGGGTACTAGAGGAATAAGTTCTTCGATTTTGGGTACCGACTCAATGATAGTCACGCTTGATGACTCAAAAAAAATACTTTGTGATTTACAGATTCCTGAAGTTTTTGCATCTATTTTAAAAAAAAATCTTTCAGTCAATGCAAAATTTTTAGCATATAAAAATAAATTGTATAAAGGGTTGGTAATCTCCCATGCCTCAAGAGTTGATGCTCAAACTCGAAGTATTTTGGCTAGGGCTCAAATTGACAATATTAATCTTGAAATACTACCAGGTTCATTATTAGATATCGAAGTTCTTTATGATGAAAAGCAAGCACTCTCTGTTGCAGATACCAGTATAATTTTTGAAGATGATAAAAAGTTTGTTTACAAAATTGTTGAAAATAACAAAATTGAAAAAATTGAGGTAAAAACAGGAATTAGAAAAGGCGGAAACCTTGAAATTTTAGAAGGTTTGATCATAAATGACAAGATTGTTAAAGAAGGTTTGGCTAGGCTCGCCGATGGAATGCAGGTTAAACCATTAATAAAATAATATGCATAACTTTTGTTTGCTTAATATAAAAAGACCAGTTTTGAGTGCTGTTTTTTCTATGCTGATTGTAATTTTTGGTCTTTACACTTTTTTTGAGCTAAGCACTAGAGAACTACCAAAAAATCTTCAGCCTCCTGAAGTTGTAATATCAACCCAATATACGGGTGCAAGTCCATCAATAATTGCTTCCGAAATTTCTGAGCCAATTGAATTAGCAATTGGTGGTGCAGAGGGCATTAAATCAATTGATACACTTTCTGAAATTGGCAGAAGTACTATTAAAATTGAATTTTTTACAAGCATAAAAATTGATGACGCTGCAAATGATATACGTGAAAGAATTGCAAGAATTATAGATAATTTACCTGATGATAGTAAGGCACCGGAAGTAAGAAAAGCATCAGCAGGATTTTCTACAAGCATGTGGTTATCGGTTAGTAGCAGTAGTTGGAGTTCTCTTGATATAGGAGATTATGTAAAAAGGAATTTGGTAGACGCTTTTAGTTCTGTCTCTGGAACTGGAAGAGTAATTGTTGGAGGAATTAATGAGAAAGCAGTAAGAGCATACCTTAATCCGGTTAAATTAAGTGCAAACGACTTAGACATTAGAGAAGTAGAAAATTCGATAAGAAAAAATAATATTGCTGTGCCAGCAGGAACTTTGGAAGCGAATAATGTAGACCTAACACTTGATTTAGGAAAAACGTATACCGATATTAATTCAATTAAAAAATTACCAATAAAAAAAATTAAGGGTAAAATTATTACTTTAGGTGATTTGGGTGAAATAAAATATGGTCCTGTTTCAGAAAAAACTTTATTTAAAGCACAAAGTCCAGATGCTTTAAATGAAAATACTGTTGGCATAGGTATTTATGCGAGAACAAATGAAAGTACTGTAACACTATCAAAAAATATAAGAAATAAGATTGAAGAGGTAAATAAAACGCTTCCGGACGGACTTAAATTATCTGTTAGTTTCGATAGAGCTACTTACATTAAAGAGGCAATTCAAATGTGCTATCAATCTATAATTTTAGCTTTAGCTTTGGTAGTTGCTATTATTTATCTTTTTTTAGGGAATATAAGAGCAACAATTGTTCCGGCAGTGACTTTACCGGTAAGTTTGATTGGTGCTTGTTTAGGTTTGTGGATTTTTGGTCTTACAGTAAATGTTTTTACTCTTCTTGCTATAATCCTAAGTGTAGCGATCGTGACAGATGATAGCGTAGTAATGACCGAGTCAATTTACCATAGAGTTGAAAATGGAGATTCTCCGCTCGTCGCAGCAGCAACAGGATCAAAAAATGTCATCTTTGCAATTTTATCGACTAGCATAATACTTTTAGCTACATTTGCACCATTGTTATTTATAGAAGGTATAAGCGGAACTTTGTTTAGAGAAATGGCAATAACACTCTCGATTACAATTGTAATAAGTACTTTTACAGCATTATCAATTGCTCCAATGTTAGGATCAAAATTACTTAATAGAAAAAAAACAAGATCTAAATTAATCCTAAAATTTGAAAGATTGTTTGACTCATTTGGAGAATTTTATTACGAAACTTTGAAATATTGGATTAAAAAACCAAAAACCATAATTTGGTTTATGATATTCGTGGTTTTTTTTGCAAGTTTTCTTTTCAAAATTACACCAAAAACTTTACTTGAGAGAAATCCAGACAGAGGTGTTTATTTAGTATTTGGCAAAACTGATGAGTCTTCATCTTTTGAATACACTGTTGATAAAGCTGAAAAAGTGGAAAAAAGATTACTGCCTTTATTACAAGATGATAATGAACCTTATCAAAAGCTAATAATGAGAGTACCTGGTTTTGGAAGGTCATCTCAATCTTATAATAGCTTTATAATAATTGCTTTGTTAGACAACTGGAAAGATAGAAAAGATAGCGCCCAAAAGATTGTTCGTAAAGCAATTGGTAAAATTGTGACAGTTCCTGGAACAATGGCTTTTCCATTAACACCTAATTCAGTCCGTGTGAGTAATTATCAAAAACCTGTTGTTGTTACAATGACTGGACCTTCATATGAAAGTCTTTATAAGTGGCAGAATTCAGTAATAAGTAAACTTAGGAAAAATAGAGGTTTAGCAGATATAACTTCAGATTATTCAAAAAATAAACCTGAAGTTCAGCTTGTAATAGATGAAAATAAGGCAAAAGATCTTTGCCTATCAATTCAAGCGATAGGTAGATCTATAGAAACTTTATTTTCAGGAAAAACTGTTACTACACTTAATGAGTCTGGAAAAGAATATCCAATTATTTTACAAGCAGATCTTCGAGATAGAAGAAAGACTGAAAGTCTTAGCAAAATATTTGTAAGATCTGATACTACTGGAAAATTAATTTCGTTAGCTAATGTAGTAAGCTTTGAAGAAAGAGGTTCTCCTAAGTTATTAACTCGGTATCAAAGATCTAAGTCTGTGACCCTCACAGCCCGATTAGTGGGAGGATACACGTTAAATGAGGCATTAAACTTTATTGAAAAAACTATTGATGAGGAAGCACCAACAGCTGGTATTTTTTTTAAGGGTAAATCTTTAGATCTTAAAGAAGCTTCAAGTGAATTAATTATAATTTTTGCTTTAGCTTTAGTAAGTGCATATCTTGTAATGGCAGGTACTTTTAATGCCTGGCGACAACCTTTTGTTGTAATGTTGACTGTTCCTTTAGCAGCATTAGGTGGACTAATTTTTATTCTGTTATTCAATAGCACTATTAATATTTTTTCACAGATTGCTTTGGTTGTTTTAATTGGAATAGCAACAAAAAATAGTATTTTAATAGTTGATTGGGCAAATCAACTTAGGCTTAAAGGTAAAAGTATTGAAAATGCTATAGTTGAATCATGTTTAAGAAGATTCAGACCAATTATGATGACAAGTTTATCAACCTTAATTGCAATGATACCACTAATAATAGGTAATATTGGTCCAGGAGCTGGGGAAGGAATAAGATTAGCTGTAGGTTGTACGATATTTGGTGGAATGCTTATTAGTACTTTTCTAACTTTGTTTACTACTCCAGTATTTTATTTATTACTTTGTAAAAACTCAAAAAGAGTGGACGAAGTAGATATTCAGTTAGATAAAGAGCTTAGTAAATAATATATTTTTTTTTTATTTAACTTATCCCTACACATTGTAAGCTGCTTTCTATAAGTAGAGGCAATATCCTTTGTAGATTTAGCATATATTATTGCCTTTTTATCCTTAGAATAATTTTTATAATCACCCCAGCCTTTATAATAAGCTAAGTACTGCCGATATGCATCGTTTTTGGGTATCTTTAATAATTTGTTAGTCTTATTCACATACCAACCAATAAAATCAACAGAGTCTTTAAATCTTGCTCTTGTGGCTAATTTATTTCCGGTTTCATTTTTATATTGTTCCCACGTACCCCTAATTGCCTGAGAATATCCAAAAGAACTTGATTTACGCTTATATGGGATAACCTTAAATAATTTATGACGTGGGGGTTTTGCTAGCCAATTAAAGTCACTCTCTTTTTTAACAAATGCTAACTGAATATAAACTGGTACACCCCATTTTTGTTCAACTTTTTTAGTATGCTTGTACCACAAATAACGATCTTCAAAGATTGCACAGCTATTTTTTGTATTTTTTGGAACAGAAGAGCAAGCTGATAAAAGAAAAAAAATTACTAATAAAAAATTTTTAGATTTTGAAAAATGAATCACTTTTTCTTTTATACAAGAATTTATTTCATAATTCTCCTCCATTTTTCTGGTTTTATAAAAGAACCTCCCCAAATTCCTAATTTGTTTTCTTTTGCGTGTTTTTCCTCAATTATGTATTTTTTGGAGTATCTTTTGTATGCAATTGCATGACCGCTTTTTACAAGCCAAGAATTAATATCTTTTTTACCAACAAAACAAGTCCCTATACTCCTATTATATTTATCCTTATTATCCTCTAAAATACATCTAATATTTTTTCCTTTTAATTTACTGGTCAATGCCAGAGTAGAATACTTTCCGCAGGGATAATCTTTTTGAAAGTTAAAAATAAGGAAAGTTAAATAACTTTTTTTACAAAATTGTTTTTTTTCTGGTGCATCAATTCCAAAAAGTCTAATTTTTTTTTTGTTTATTTTAATTGTATCTCCATCTAATACTGAAGCTTTTCCTGAAATTATTTGTTCAAAAGAAATAGATGAGTTGTAAAAGGAAAGAAATAAAAAAACGCTAAATAAAATCAGTTTTAGCTTTTTCATTAAATTCTTTCATTTTATCTCGTATGTCATTATCTGAAATATTGAAATCTTTTAAATCTTCTTTAATTTTTCTAAAAACATCTTCATCACCTGCTTCTTGAAAATCAGATTTTATTACAGCCTGGATGTATTCTTTCTCTTTTTCCTTATCAAAACCAAGTTTGTGAGATGCCCACTGACCTAAATATTTATTTCTTCTTGATGCAACTTTAAATTTTAATTCCTCATCGTGAGCAAATTTTTTTTCAAAAGATTTTTTTCGTTCGTCAAATTTTTCCATTTTTATATCTCCTATAAAAAAATACTATAACAATAGCTAAAAATGTTCCAAGTAAATTTGACAAAAGGTCTATAAACTGAAAGGATCTATTTGGTATAATTAAATGGAATAACTCCAGTATTATTGCTAGACCAATAACAAAAATTAAAGTCTGTTTAAATTTTATTGTTTCAATAAAGGCAATTAAGCCAAGTATAGAGAAATAAAAAAATGCAAGAGCATGATTAATCGACGTTCCTAACGGGTTAGGTATCATATTTGGTTGTCGGGTAAAGTCTCCATAAAAAAAATATCCAATTAAACTTCCTGGAAAAAGGTATAAAATTAATAGACCTAGAAAAGAAATATAATATAAATAACGAATTATACTGATTTTATAATCCATTTTAAAAAATCTGTGTTTCCATTTTTTATATCAAAAAAAATTATACAGGGAACTTTATAGCTGTGCATTTTTTTGACATTTTTAATAATTTTTTGAACATTTTTATTCAATGTCTTTCCTACAACTAAAATTTCTTTTGATTTTGTTGCTTTTCTTTCCCAGAAAAATATTGATTCGACATTATTAATTATGTTTGCACATGCTATGAGTTTCTTTTTTACAAGAAATGCAGCTATTTTATGCGCTTCTTTTTTTTTTGGGCAGGTAATATAAAAGAATTTAATACCCTTCATGTAAATAATTTATTATATTAGATGTACTATATTCAATGGGCAAGCTCATAGCAATCAGGCATGGACAAAGCACTTGGAACGCTGAAAATCGTTTCACAGGTTGGGTCGATGTTGACCTATCAGAAAAAGGCGTAATTGAAGCTGAAAAATCTGGAAAACTAATAAAAAACCTAAGTATAGATTTAGATCTTTGTTTTACATCTTATTTAAAAAGAGCAATAAATACTCTTGAAATTATTTTGGAGGTTCTCGGAAAAGACTTAGATTATATTAAAGCCTGGCAACTTAACGAGAGACACTACGGTTCTCTTACAGGACTAAATAAACATGAGACAAAACAAAAAATAGGTGAAGAACAATTTAAAAAATATAGACGGTCTTGGGATATTCCCCCTCCAAAACTTAATCAAGATTCAAAATACAGTTCGCATAATGATATTATGTATAAAAATCTAAAAAAAATACCTAATACTGAATCTTTAAAAGATACATATAATCGTGTTGTTCCATTTTTTGAAAAAAATATTGATCATTTTCTTAGAGAAAATAAAAATGTTATCCTTTCCGCACATGGAAATACTATCAGAGCTTTGGGTAAAAAAATTTTTAATATTTCTGACAAAAGTATCAATTTGTTTGAAATACCAACAGGAAATCCGTTGTTAATTGATTTTGATAAAAATGGAAAAGTTTTAAGCTCAAAGTATTTAGATCAGTCGCGAAAAAAAGAAATAATATTTAATATTTAAACTTTTTTATCAATCTTTTGTATATTTTATAATTATTAACGTGATAAAACTTTTGTTTACTAATTGTGCCAATGAGATCACCCTTTTTAATTAAAGTATCCCAAACTATATTCATTGAAAAAGGTTTGACTTTTTTAGATTTAAAGACATTCCTCGAAATTATTTGTGCTCCAGTGAAAATAAAATTATTATTTTTTTGTCTTAGGATCTCTTTTTTATTATTTAAGTTAAAATCACCTTTGAAAGACTTATCAAAACTTTTATTTTTTCGAACTAATAATAAAGCTGGTTTTTTATATTTTTTGTAAACTTTTTCGAGATTTTTAAAATCCTTTTTATGTTCTTTTTTCCACAAAGTATCTGGGTTCAATACAAAAAATATTTGTTTTTTAAAATTTCTAGAAGCGTTCAAAATTCCCCCACCTGTATTTAATATCTTTCTCTTTTCAAATATTAAATCAATCTTCGATGAAAATTTTTTTCCTTTTATATATCTAAAAATCTGCTTATGAAGATAATGTGTATTTATTACAATATGTTTGACGCCTATTGAGATCAAGAATTTTATACTATTTTCAAGTAGAGTAGTATTTTTAATTTTAATTAATGGTTTTGGAACTTTTTTTGTAATTGGGTGCATTCTTTTACCATAACCTGCTCCCAATATTATAGCTTTTTTAATTTTCATTTAAAAAATTTTTTTTTTCTTAATTTTTTACTTACTGCTTTTGAAAGAATTTTCTCTAAATTATTAAAAATATTATTCTTCATCCTTTTTTCTAAAAGAGTCCACACATAAGGTAAATATTTTAGGTATTCTTTCTTATTATCTCTTAAATAAAGTCTAAAAAATATTCCTAAAATTTTTAAATTCCTTTGGACTGACAAAATATCAAAGTCATTTTTAAGAGATATAGTTTTATAATTTTTATTGTTAGATTTTTTTACATAATAATTGAATGTATCGAGTTTAATTTTATTTGGAACTTTTAACCTCACATCGTCAATAAGTGATGCAAGATCATATGCTGGATTCCCTAATATAGCATCCTGTGTATCAATTAATCCTAATTTTTTATTTATATACATAATATTTGAAACATGGAAATCCCTATGGACCAAAAAATTATTTTTAAAAACAATTTTTTTATAAATCTTGTTAAGTTCTATCTTTATTTTTAATTTAAATTTTTTTGACTTTTTTTTTCCTAAAACCCCATATAAATACCAGTCAAAAAATAAATCTGACTCCTTATGAAGTTCTGAAATATTATATTTAGGAAAATTTAGATATTTTTTAGATTCAATTTTTATTTTTTTTGGAGGGGTAATTTTTTGAAGTTTCAGAATCAAATCTACACATTTTTTATAATAAAAAAATTTATTTTTCGAGACTCTTATATGATCTAAAAGTTTGTCTTTTCCTAAATCTTCAATTTCAATTATTCCTTCTTTAAAGTGGCTACTGATTAGTTTTGGTGTAAAAATTCCTCTCTTTATTAAAAATTTATTTATTGAAGTATAAACAATAAGATTTTTAAAACGTTCTTTTTTAGCAGTTATAATAATTGAGGTTTTTTTTCCCTTATAAAGTCTAAAAAACTCTCTGAAAGAAGCATCGCTTTTAATTTTTTTAAGTTTAAATTGCATTAATTTGAAAATCTTTCCATTTGCCAAAGCCCTTGAGTTTCAATTTTCTGATCCTTGACTCCTTTTCATAATAAAAAGTTATTTCTAGTCTATTTTTGTTCGGCTTCTTAATTTTTTCAGGCCATTCTATAATTGTTATTGAATTTTTAAAACTTTCTTGAATACCCAACTGATCAATATCTTTTGTGTTTTCTAATCTATATAAATCATAATGCATAACTTTAAATGATTTAATGTCGTATTCGTACAGTAAATTGAAAGTAGGGCTTAAAACTTCAGTTTTAGAAACTTTTTTTTTATCCTGTAGTTTATTTATTAAACTTCTTGTAAAAGTTGTTTTTCCACTACCTAACTCACCAAAAAGGAATATGCAATCTATTTTTGATACTTTAGATAAAACTTTTTCTGAAATCTTTCCAATCTGAGATAATTTATATTTTAGCATAGGCTACTGTTTAGTAGCGATATGTATCCGGTTTGTAAGGTCCTGACTGCTTTACGCTAATATAGTCTGCCTGTTGTTTGGACATCTTGGTTAATTTAGCACCTACTTTCCCAAGGTGTAACATCGCAACCTTTTCGTCTAAATGTTTTGGTAAAACATAAACTTTATTTTCATATCTATCAGAATTATTCCATAATTCAATTTGTGCAATCACTTGATTTGTAAATGATGCGCTCATAACGAAACTTGGGTGACCTGTAGCACAACCCAAATTTACAAGTCTTCCCTCTGCTAATAAAATTATTCTTTTTTTGCTAGGCAACTCTATTTCGTGGACTTGTGGCTTGATTTCATTCCACTTGTAATTTTTTAATGCTTCCACTTGAATTTCATTATCAAAATGACCTATATTGCACAAAATTGCTCTGTCCTTCATGTCTCTCATATGATCTGCTGTTACGATATCTTTATTGCCAGTAGCAGTAACAACAATATCTGCTTCTTTTATTGCTTCTTCCATTAAAACAACTTCGTAACCTTCCATTGCTGCCTGTAATGCGCAAATTGGATCTATTTCAGTTATAAGAACTCTCGCACCAGCCTGTCTGAGAGAAGCAGCACTACCTTTTCCTACATCTCCAAACCCAGCAACAATTGCGACTTTTCCTGACATCATTACGTCTGTGGCTCGTTTGATTCCATCAACTAAACTTTCTCTACACCCATAAAGATTGTCAAATTTCGATTTGGTAACAGAGTCATTAACATTTATAGCTGGTATTAGTAACTGTTTGTTAGCTTCCATTTTTTTTAAAGCTAATACTCCGGTAGTTGTCTCTTCTGAAACTCCTTTAATATTTTTTAACATTTCTTTATAATCTTTATGCATTAAACCAGTAAGGTCACCACCATCATCTAATATCATATTTGGTTTCCAATCTTTTTTACCTTCAATAGTTTGCTTAACACACCACCAATATTCTTTTTCGGTTTCGCCCTTCCAGGCAAATACGGGTACCCCAGATTTAGCAATTGCTGCGGCTGCGTGATCTTGCGTGGAGAAAATATTACAAGAGGACCATCTTACTTCTGCTCCAAGATCTACCAAAGTTTCAATTAAAACTGCAGTCTGAATTGTCATGTGTAAACAACCTAATATTTTAGCACCCTTTAAAGGTTTCTTTCCTTTGTATTCTTTTCGGAGTGCCATAAGTCCAGGCATCTCTGACTCTGCAATTGAAATTTCTTTTCTGCCAAATTCTGCTAGATTAATATCTTTAACTTTATAATCTTTTTCCATAATTAAAATGTTCTAACAATTAAATTTATAGCAATCAAGTTGTTGTTGTATCACACCCTTTTTGGGAGCTGCAATTCTACTTCGGCACCAGATTTTACATCTGGTCGATTGAAAGCCCTTACTTTACCTCCGTGCATCTCAACTATACTTTTAACTATGTTCAAACCTAATCCAGAATGTTCTCCGAACTTTTCAGGTCTATTACTATAAAATCTTTTAAATATTTTCTCAGTATTGATCTCGTTAAAACCTGGTCCATTATCTTTTATTTTTAGTAATATGTTGTCTGTATTATTTTCAATATCAATTATAATTTGGCTGTTTTCAGGACTAAAAGATACAGCATTATCAAGTAAATTTGCCAAGACTTGTTCTAGCCTATTTGAAATTCCATAAGTTTGAAGTTTATTGCCATTTATATTTTTTCTATTAACTACAAATTTTATATTTTTATCAGAAACCGAGTTTGTATTATTAAACTCATCAATCACATTTCGAATTAGTACATCAATATCTAAGATTTTCATTTTCTCTCTTGATAAAGATGCTTCATCTTTCAGCATTTGAGAATAATCGGTAATTAATCTTTCAATTCTTTCTACATCATGGCTCAAAAGTTTTATTAATTTCGACCTCTCAAATTTATCTGTGGTATTATCTAAAAGTTCCGAGGCTCCTTTCAATGAAGCAAGTGGATTTCTAATTTCGTGTGCTAAATCTGCTGAAGAATTTTCTGCTCTTTGGGTCCTTTGCTGCAAATCTTTAGTCATATTATTTAATGATCTTGATAATAAGCCAAGCTCGTCGCTTCTGTACAAAAATTTTTCTATTTTACCCATAGACTCGTCTTTTGCTTTGATAGACTCAGTATATGCTACTAAACCTGCTATAGGTGTAAGTATGTACTTATTTAAAAATATTAAAAAAATGAAAATAACTACTGCAATGGCTAAAACAGTTCTTATGATAAAGTTTTTTCTTTCTTCAACAGCTGTTAATATTTCATTTGCTTGCTCGGTTACCAATATATATCCAATAATTTTATCATCAACTTTTACAGCGTCTAGAGTTTTAATGTATAAATTATCACCTTCTTGAATTTGATCTACCAAAGGCTCATTTTTTTCCTTAATTTTAATTAAATCTTTTGTAGAACTAATTTCATTTATTTTTTTTTTAGTTTCTCTTTCGCGTTCAGTTTTTGTGGTGAGATCTCCTTCAAGATTACCTTCGGTAACCTCTTCAGTTTTTCTGAAAACATCTTGGTCTAGATCTAATGCATTAGTATCAGCAATCAAATTTCCATTTAAATTATAAAATTGAACCCTTTCAAGATTTTGAAATAAAAATCTTGTTGATGACAAAAAACTTTTTAGACTTTCTTCCTGAAAATTAATTTTAAGCCTTTCGATATGATTTGAGGTATTATTAATAATTACAGCATGTTTTTCTGTGCGCTGCTTGACCAAGTTTGGTTGAATTCCTATTAAATAAAAAAAAGTAAAAAGTCCTAAAATCAAGAAAGCGAAAAAGTTTAGAATAAGAAATTTTCTTAAAATTGATGATGAACTTTTAACCAATTTCATTAATTAATATTCCATCTATAGCCACTGCCATAACGAGTTTCTATTGAGGAGAATTTTTCATCAACTTTTTTAAATTTTTTTCTAATTCTTTTAATATGACTATCAATAGTTCTATCTTCTATATCGGTGTTTTCCTTATAGGCTATATCCATTAAATGAGCTCGTTCTTTTATAACACCTGGTCTTTGGGCTAATTCTTTAACTATTAAAAATTCTGTAGTTGTAAGCTTTTCTGGTAATGATTTACCGTTCCACTCACACTCGAGTTGATTGGGATCAAGTTTTAATTTTCCATGAGATATCAAATTTTTTGAGTCATCATTTGCATTAGTTTTTTTTCTTAATTGAACTCTAATTCTCTCAATTAAGACCTTCATTGAAAAACCACCGGATTTTTTTATAAAATCATCTGCTCCGAGTTTTAAACCTAATAACTCGTCAACTTCTTCATCCTTTGAGGTTAAAAAAATTATTGGAATAGACATTTTTTTTCTTATTTTTTTTAATAACT
>MDTA01164028.1_pt1 | contig 13246 bp, 10 predicted proteins | sample 811151 | NCBI WGS metagenome assembly MDTA01 (sample SAMN05326648, study PRJNA326480) | marine metagenome | isolation source: seawater | place: Indian Ocean: South | collected 2010 | reverse complement strand
TTCAGGCCGCTGTACAGTGGCTGCGTGACGATGCCTTGCCAGTCCGGGTGATCGCCGCACAATACGAGCATGCCTAAGGTACGGCCATCTGTGCCTTTTAACGGTTCCAGCCAGAAACTTCTCGGGCGCCCACTGAGTTCCAGAAGGTTCTGGAAGCCGGCGTGGTCCAGGCGGTAGCTGGCGGCGCGGGTCAGTTCCCTTGGTTGCCCCGTTTGCAGTACGTGGGCGAAGGGATGGCTGAAGTCGTTGCAGTCGAATTCGCCCGCTTCGTTCAGTTTGCTACAGTGCAGGGTTCGGCCGCTGAGGTCGAGTTCCAGTGCCCAGCATTTGCTGAGCCCGAAGGCGTTTTCGAGTTGGCGGGTGGCGGTGTTCAACAGCGCCGGCAGGGTATCCTGTTTGATGAGTGCCACCGCCAAGTCTATGCCGGTGTGCAGTTCCTTCTGCATCCTTCCCATGCTTTCCATCCCGGAATAATTACTTAGGAGATCGTCGCCCGCGCATCCTGCGGGGTGGCTTTCCAAAACACGCTGTGAATACATCCCTGTACGCTCCGCTCTCGTTTGCCGCCCGCACACCGTGGGGTATCGCTTTCCAAAACACGCTGTGAATACGTGTACGCTCCGCTCCGCCATCCATGGCTCCGCAGGGTTTTGGAAAGCGATACCCCACGGTGCGCTACGATTCAGGAGGCCTCCAGGCTAAGCGACTGTTCCTATAAATTTATTTTCTTTTACACCCAGAGTGACCTTGGTCACCGGCTCCCTGGCCGCCAGCTTCTCCAGCAGTGCCAGGGATACCGGTGGCAGCAATTCGCCTTCGATGATCGACTCCAGCATCCTTGCGCCGTTTTCACTTCTGGTGGCGCGGCTGCGGATGGCTTCTACCAGGCCGCCTTCCAGCTCCACCTCGGTGTGGTAACGGGCTTTGATCTGCTCGGCCAGGCGCTGGAGTTTGTCGCCGACTATGCGGTTGAGGGTGTCTTCGCCCAGCGGCAGGTAGGGCACCACTTCCATTCGTGCCAGCAACGCGGGTTTGAAGAAGTTGGCCAGTTCCGGGTACAGGGCTTCTTCGATCTTTTCCGGTTCTTCGGCGTGGTTGACGATGGTCTGGTAGCCGAGGTTGGAGGTGAGGAAGAAGACGACGTTTTTGCAGTCGATCAACCGGCCTTCGCCGTCCGCCAGTTCGCCTTTGTCGAAGGCCTGGTAGAACAGGTTGAGAACTTCCGGGTGGGCTTTTTCGACTTCGTCGAGCAGCACCACGGAATAAGGCTTCTGGCGGATGGCTTCGGTGAGGATACCGCCTTCGCCAAAGCCGACGTAGCCCGGGGGTGAACCGATCAGGCGGGAGACGGTGTGTTTCTCCTGGTATTCGGACATGTTGATGGTGGTGAGGAACTGGCGGCCGCCGTAGAGCAGTTCAGCCAGTTGCACCACGGTTTCGGTTTTACCTACGCCACTGGGGCCCGCCAGCAGGAAGGCGCCCATCGGGCGGCCCGGTCGGCGCAAGTCGGCGCGGGCGGTGAGCAGGTGCTGGTGCAGGCAGTCGATGGCCGTGTCCTGGCCTTTGATATGGGCCTGCAGGTACGCCGGCAGATGGGTGATTTTTTCCAGCTCGTCGGTGGTCATGCGATTAACCGGGATGCCGGTCCAGTCAGCGATAACTTCGGCTACCTGACGGGCGTCCACCCGGGAGTGTACTAACGGTTCGTCGGCCTGGAGTTCAGCCAGTTCCTGTTCGATGGCGGCGGCTTCGCTTTTCAGGTCCGGGCGTTCTTCGTGATCGCTCTCGGCCAACTCAACAGCAACATCATCGGCGGTTTCGCGCTCGACATCCCCCGCCAACAACTGTTCACGAATCTCGACCAGCCGGGCAACAAGCTCCCTCTGGTCATTCCAGCTTTGTTCCAGCGCTCCGGATTCGGCGGTCAGGTCAGCAATCTTCTGCTCCAGGGCCTGTTGGCGCTCGGCATCCACGTTCTGGCCAAGCGTGTGTTCCCGGCTCAGGAGCTCCTGTTCCATGGCCAGCTGGTGCAGTTCACTGCGCACATGGCTGAGACGGCGTGGCGGTGTACTCAGGTTCAGGCTGACCCGGGCGCAGGCGGTATCGAGAACATCGATGGCCTTGTCCGGCAGCTGGCGACCGGCCAGGTAGCGGGCGGACATTTCTGCGGCGGCTTTAAGGGCGCTGTCGGCGATCAGTACCTGATGGGCTTTTTCATAGACCGTGCGCAGGCCACGGAGGATGTGGACAGCTTCGCCCGGCGTTGGCTCGTCCAGGGCCACCGGTTGGAACCGGCGGCTGAGAGCCGGGTCTTTTTCGAAGTATTTCTTGTACTCGCGCCAGGTGGTGGCAGCAATGGTGCGCAGTTCGCCACGGGCCAGGGCTGGCTTCAGCAGGTTGGCAGCGTCGGAGCCACCTTCGCTGTTACCCGCACCGATCAGGGTGTGAGCTTCGTCGATGAACAGGATGATCGGGGTCGCCGAACCTTTCACGGCTTCGATTACGCCCTTCAGGCGTTTTTCAAACTCGCCCTTCACCGAAGCACCAGCCTGCAGGGCACCCATGTCCAGGGTCCAGAGTTCGACGTTCTTCAGGCGGTCCGGCACGTCGCCGTTGACGATGCGCAGGGCCAGGCCCTCCACCACGGCGCTTTTGCCCACGCCAGCGTCGCCCACCACGATGGGGTTGTTCTTGCGGCGACGGCAGAGGATATCGATCATCTGATCGATCTCGGCATCGCGACACACCACGGGGTCCAGTTTGTCTTCCCGGGCCAGCTTGGTGAAGTCAGTGGCGTAACGTTTGAGTGGGTCCATATCGGCTTCAACCGCTGGCCTGGCACCACCGCTTTCCAACAGCTGCGGACGCTCCACGGAACCCTCGGTTACCCGATCAAACTGCTTGCGCAGCTGTTCCCGGTTGATGTCCACCAGCGCCTGCGCCACCCGGGGCATCAAGTAGCGGTCGGCGTTCATCAGCAGGGCCAGGAACACCGCGCCGGAACGCAGTTCGGTATGGCCGAGTTCGGTCGAGGCCAGCAGCCAGGCGTCCTGCATCAGTTCTACCAGCAGCGGCGAGAACGACGGATAGGGTTCGGCGGTCTGAGGTTCGCCGTTCAGGCTGTCACCCACCACGGGTTGCAGTTGCTGGTGGTTGATGCCGGTGTGTTCAAGGATCTGGCGCACATCCGAGAACGGCGTTTCCAGCAGTTTGAACAGCAGGTGCGCCGGGGTAATCTCGGCGCCCTGACGGCTGATGCACAGAGCCGCGGAGGCTTCCAGAGCCTGGCGTGAAATGTCGTTAAGGCGCCCGATCAGCGCCGGCAGTTCTACCCGAATCACAGTGATGTCCTTATTTCGGTAGTTGTTCCAGAACGCTGAGCACATCCCTGATGCGTTCGTTCAGCGCCATGTTATAGAGCGAATAGATCCCGGCCATGGCCGCCACAAACAGGCCACCAATACCCCACAAGGGCAGGCCGCTGCGCAGGCGGTTGCGGGCCGGCATCAGGTTTTCCGTAGCGTCGGCCAGCGGCCGGCTGTCGCGGTCGCCACGCAGTTCCCGAAGCTGGTCATAGAGGCCACGAACCACCTGTTCGTATTCGTCCCGCCCGTTTTCCATGACCTTGTAGCGACCCTCAAAACCCAGACACAGGCACAGATAGATGAACTCGAGCATGTCCCGGTATCGGGTCGGCTCTTTTTCCATGCGGGCCAGGATGGCAAACACCTTTTCGCCACCCCAGGTTTCGTTATGGAATCGGCTGAGCAGCGAATGCTGAGACCAGACGCTGTGGGCGCCCCAGTCGGTACCCAGCACAGCCTCGTCGATGAAGGCGCAAAGCACGTAGCGGTAGGCCACCACCGTCGGGCGCTCATAGCCCTGCTCCACCAGTTCCCGGTCAACGGCGGCGACTTCATCCACTACCTGCTGGTACAGGGTTTCCACCTCGCGGAAATCCGCCAGTCGCCGCACCCGAATAACCAGTCCCAGCAGCGGGGTGGCGGCGTCAATCAGCCGGTTATCTTCCAGGCCACGAAGCTGGAAGCTGCTGTCATCGGATTCAACCGGCGACTGGCCGGCGCCGCTATCGGCAAACAAAAGGTCGCTGAATGCACGATCACCCGAATCCCTGGTGTTGTCTGGTCTGTCCATTACCGGTGCATCTGCCATGATTTAGCTCCTGATTGCCCAGAATTGCATCTCCAGCCCCGGGAAGCTGCCCGCCACGTGGAAGGCAAATCCACTGGCGTTGTCCAGCATCTGCCAGGCCTGGCTTTGATCGTCCAATCGGAAATACACAAAACCGGCGTGGTAGGGCAACTGACGCGGGGCCACCGGAAGTGCCGACAGTGGGATACCCGGCAGCTGGAGGCTGATGAGATCCCGAATCTTCTCCACGGAGGCCACCTTGCACTGCTGAACAAACTGTTTGCGCAGGTCGTCCAGTGGCATATCGGCTTTGACCGCCAGAATGAACTCGGCGTCGTTCATCAACTGGCCATCCTGAACCGGTGCGACGGTGAGTCCGTACTGGCGCTGCTGCAGGGCAATCGACAGCGCCCGGGGCTCCAGGACCGTGCTCAAGGCCTGCCGCAGAATCTGCATCAGCGGGCTGAAACAGCCTTCCGGCAGATCGTGATCGTAAGGGGTGAATTCCCTCGGCAAACGGCTTTCATCGGTAAAGGTGACCAGCTCGCCACACAGCTCCAGAAGCGCTTCGTACAAACGCTCCGGGTGCAGCTGACGCAGCCGTGCCAGGTGCATGAAACGCGGATGCGCCCGGTTCAGCATCTGCAGCAGCATGAAATCCGAGACATCGGCGACACCACCCTGCCCGGGCGCGCCCACCCGTTCGGCAATGTTGCGGGCCCGTTCCTGCATCAAACCAGCCATCTCACCGACAAAGCGCTGAAGCCTTGGCGCCGAGCGCACGCTGAGCATGGTCGGCAGGAAGTTCGGGTCCATTACCAGGCTGCCATCGGGGCGCTTTTCCAGAATCCGGCCAATGGCCAGTGCTGCATAGGCACTGCGGTCTTCCCGCTCCAGCATCAGGCGCGGAGCCACCCGTCCCACATCGATAGTGTGAGCATCGCCGTCAATGGAATGCAGATCCCGCACTTCCACCGGCTGCGCCTGGAACCGGCCGGCCACGGGTGCTTCCGGCCATTCGACTTCGGCCAGGCTATCGCTGCCCAGAGGTAAAGCCAGATAGACCACCTGGTTGGCCACCGAGGCATCGGTGATCTCCAGCGGCTCCGGCATCACATCGTCCTGGGGCAGGTTGAACCGGGTTCCGTCCGGAAACAGTCCAGAGGCCCGCACCAGTCCGACCCGACCAAAGCTCAGGTATTCGGCATTGAGCTCCAGATCACTGAACCCGAACAGATAGTCCGAGACGGCCAGAGCCCGTTCGTTGATCTGGTGTTCCAGATAGCGTTGCTGTTGCTGGAAGTGCTGAGGTTTGATGAACAGCCCATCACTCCAGACCACTCGATTCGTGACTGCCATTAGCTTTCATCCGACCGTCTGAGTTGCACTTCACGTTCGCGCAGGTTCACCAGCAGGTGATACCGTCCGCCAATCGGGTCGACCTTCACCACTTTTTTCCACTGGGACAGGTTCGGGTAGGCGTAGAAGGCGATCACGGCGATGTAGCGGGTGTCGGTGCTGACCTCAAAGGGCTCGACAAATTTGAACTGGCCGGGCACGAGGCTGTAATCGCTATGGTCCACGTAGTTCTGGCCCAGAGAGTCCTCCAGGTCGTTCAACAGCTGGTCGAAATCGCCGGCCATCAGCAGCGAGCTGTCCCGCAGTTCAATCACCTGAAACGCAATGGGGGTGGGTGCCAGGGATTCATTCGGGTTCACGTTCGGTTCCGCCAGCATGGTCAGATCCACCCGGCTGGGCAGATCTTCCGGGTAGCCAACAGGAATATCAGGATCCCAGAGCACCTTGGCGGTCTTGGTCACCGCGTTGTAGGGGGTGCTACACCCCGCGAGAATCAAAGCAACAACCAGCAAGCTCCATTTGCAGTACTTCACAACAGTTTCTCCCTCTGTAATTGGCGCAAGTGTTGGTCATAAGCCTGGTCGAACACTTCCTGGAACAGGCGTTCAAAACCCTGCTGACGACTGGATTTCAGTTCACGGTAATAGTGTTGGTACATATCCCAGGCCCAGCGGCCCTCGTCTTCGTTGTCCTGCAAACCACGGCGATAGCCGTGAAACCGGCGCAACAAGGCTTCCGGTGAGAAGGCGTGCAGAATGGCTTCCAGCGCCTCGCGAATGGCTTCCCGGGTGGCCTGCTGGTGGTGATTCAGGCTTTCCAGGCTCTCACGGACAGCGGCGGGGGCCGACAGATGCACCGGGCTGCGCTGGGCGGCAAACAGGGTCTGAATGGTGTCCGGATAGTCGTTGGCCAGCCGCAGCGGGTTGTCCTCGATGGGCTGCAAGCGGGTGCGCAGCGCCTGGTGACGGCTGTCTTCGCCCTGATGCAGCGCCAGCAATCCTTCCACCGTTGCCTTCAGGGTCTGGCCGGCTTCCTCCAGAAACAGCCGCATTTCGTCGCTGTCGGCAAAATCAATATCCGCATCCAGCCCCCGGAGCAGTGGTGCACCACTGATGTGCTGGCGGCTGACCTCCCGCATGTTTCGTGTCGTTTCGGACATTCCCTGTCGTTCCTTATGCTCGCGTTGTGGGGTGACCGGCAGACCCATGGCCACATCCCGGTTCTCCCGGTACTCATCGCTAACCTCAGCCGAACGGGCAAACCAGGCTTGGTCGCTGGCCAGCAGCTCGGGAGCCTCCTCGTCCGGGCGCGCCGGTTTTTGCTGCCAGGGCGCCAGCGGATCACAGCTGACCGGATCGCCGGCTGCCGGCTGCAAACCCTCCAGAGGCTCGCGACCTTCAGGCCGGTTCTGTTCGTTGGCGGCATGCCGTAAACCATTCTCGGGCGCATCCACCAGGCCGTGATCTTCGTGTGCGTTGTGTTCGGTTTCGCTGACAGCCGCCGGTGCGCCGGAGAGCTCGGCCCGTATCTGGTAGCGGCCTATGCTCACGGTGTCGCCGTGGCTCAGCCGGGCACGACGGCCCCGCCCCACAGGCTGACTGCTGCTGTTGATGTAGGTCCGGCCACTGCGATCAATCAGGCAGAAGCCGCCGTCCAGGTAACGCACCTCGGCATGGCCGGCGACAGCGCCGGTACGGTGAGGCGAAAGCTGCCAGCTGTCGCTGGCCGCGGTGCCGATGGAACCGCCACGGGTTCCGAAGCTATGTTCAATGCTGGCGCCACCACCGGTTTCCGTCGGGTTGGTGATCACTAATGTCAGTTCTGCTGCTTGTTGTGCCACGTCTCCGGCTCCCTGCCCTAACGTCTGATCTGTATCCGCACCGCCGGACGCTCACGGGCCCGGTCCGGTGTTACGAAGGAATTCCAGCCCAGGCGAACATCCTCGCCCAGTTGCATGGGGCGAATATCCTTGGGCCGCATTTGCAGCTCCAGGTCATAGGCCAGCTGCTCCCGGGTAGCGAACTCCACCAGTTTGACCAGGCGCTGGTGATCCCGGCCATTGGGCAGAAAATCCGCAAACCGCTGCCGGGTCAGATTGCGCAACCGGAGAATAAACTTGCCGCTGCGATCCCGGATGCGCGAACCCACCAGCGTATCTTCGCCCAGGGTGGCGTTGGCCCTGCCCAGCGCGGTCTGCTGATCCCGAGCGATGTCCACTTTGCGCAGCACCCACTGTTCGATGCTGACGTCGTCCAGGTCAAAACAGTGGCCGATGATGCCGCTGACCACTTCCGGTGACCGGCTCCGGCCCGCCATCAAGCCGGCATAGGCCAGCATCTTGGACCAGTTCACCGGCGTCGCTTCCCGCAGCCGACTGTCGCCCAAACCGGTCAGGGCAAACACCAGTTCCGAAAAACCGTCGCTGGCCCCGGGCTGGAATCGGATGTAGTAGCGGTATTTGCGCCAGGCCCGATGGAACAGGGTCACCAGCCGGTGATTGAAGAAATCCAGAAAATGCCGACGAACACCGAGATTCTGGCCCGCTTCCCAGGCCAGATCTTCCAGGTAATAACCGGGCAGTGGCGACTGGGAGCCGTGAAGCCCCAGGAAGCTGACTTCCATCTGATAGGGAGCGTGCTCATGCTCCGGCGACAGCGCCGACACCACGTCACTGCCGGGAAACCCCAGGCCGGCCGAGGCCGAGAACCGGATGCGTTCCTGGCGGGGCTCATCGTGACCGCCACGCTCCAGGTCGTCTCCATGGTGCCGGTGAATCAGATCCACCAGCTGAAAAAAACTGTATCGCCGCGCGTTGCCGAGAACGGGTTCCAGCCCGGCTACATCAGCGGCTGCTGACCTTGCTGTAACGTCCATGTGTACCGTTCCTGATTGTCTGTATTCACCACTTCCAGTTGGTGAAACGCATTGATACTCGCGTAAAGCGCAAAAAACTGACTCAACACCGTGCCGAACAGGTAGAGGTCACCTTCACTGGCAAACCCATGCTGGTCCAGCTGCAGCTCTGAGCGGATACCGCGCACCGGCAGCCCGCGAATCATGCGATCAACCGGCTTGGTGGTGATGCCCGTGATACCCGCCAGCCGCTTCTGGGACACCCGCTCAGCCTGTCGGTCGACGAGGGCCCGGAAGTCATACACTCGCAGCACGGTGCGCAGGGCATCCACATCCAGCATCGACAGGTAGTTCAATGACAGGTTGGAGATCAGCGTCCACAACAGGCTGCCATCCAGGGTCGGCCGCAGCGTCGCCGTCGGGCGCGTGATATTGCTGAACGCGGCAAAGGCCGGTGTGCTCTCGGTCGCCATGCACACTTCCCCGACCGCCAGTTGTTGTGGCAACTGGCGATTGGTGCAGGTGAGCGTGAGCGAGACCGCTTCCTGACGATTCAGACATTCGGTTTCATCACCGCGAACAAAGGAAATGTAGTGATCAAAACCATCACCACGCACGCTCTCCCGGGTACGTACCCGGTAGTAAAGGGCGGTGCGGCCGCGATCCCGCTCCACTTCATGCTGGAAACTCTCGAACGCCGTGTAGATGCGCGGCTCACCCCGGCCGGAACGGCCTTCCAGCCAGCCCTCAACCTGCTCGATACTGAACACCTCGTAGTGTTCCGGGCAGCGGCTGGAGGGTGAAATACGGTATTCAGTCTGGCGACCGTTCAGGTCTACGGGCTCGCCTTCGTGGCTGAACAGATTTACCGCGGGGGTGCAGTACAACTGCATGGAGTCCCGGGTTACCCGGGTGTCCGGGGGCAAAATCCGGCTGAAGTGGAAACGCAGACTGATCTCATCAGCCTGCACCGCTGGCAACCGGGATTTCAGGCCGGTGATATCAACAAACCGGAAGGCCTCCGGAAAACTCAGGTACTCCTGGATAATCCGGTAGCCGGCATAAGCATTCTTGGGATAAGGCAGGATCGCCTCGTCTGCCGCAAAGCCAACCGGCTGCAACAGGGATGAAGGCAGACTGACCACACGGTCGCCCACCACCAGCTCCATACGGCTGAGGTAATGGTTTAACCACAGATACAGAGTCTCTGCCGTGTGGTTGTCGCCCCCCAGGTAAAAACGCAGATTTTCCAGGCCAATGCCATTCAGTGGCTGGTCCGTATGCAGGGCCAGGTCTACGGTCACGGAGGAAACTTCCCGTGAGTGCTCGGCATTGGCATCGGCCACACTGATCGGAAAAATATCCACCGACCGGCAGGTGCGGAACCGGCATTGGGTCTGGCGGCTGGCGTCGCCCAGGGGGCGGCTCTTGATCTCGGTATGACGATCAACAACCTGACGTTCACTGATGGCATGCAGCTGTGGATCAAAGCGCATGATGGTGCAGCTGGGCACTGGCCGCAGATAATTGGGCCAGAGCATGTTCAGCAGCGAATGAGTCAGCTCCGGAAACTCGTCCTCAACTTTTTCCCGCAGTTTGCCGGTCAGGAAGGCGAAGCCTTCCAGCAGCCGCTCTACGTCCGGGTCGGTGCTCTGTTCGGATAGAAAGCGGGTGAGCTGCGGGTGGGCTTCGGCAAATTCCCTGCCTTGCAACCGCAGAAAGCTCAACTCATCCCTGTAAAAGCGATTTAACTTCATCGTTACTGCACCACTAGTCTGGCCCCGAGCAAGGGTGTGGTTGGCCTTTCCAAAAGACGCTTCAAGCCCATCCATGGGGCGCTTGAGCTCCGCCATCCATGGCTCCGCACACTTTTGGAAAGGCCAACCACACCCTCGCTCTCATCCTTGCCTGCAGAATACTACCCATGACGCTAGATCACGCGGTAGTACCGCTTATCATCCAAAACCAGGTCTATCGTCGTCCGATCATCGCTTCCTGCAACGTTCAGGTAGACCGTCACCTGGAACTTCAACTGCAACGGGTCCGGGCCCGGTGGCATGGCTACCACATCCACCCGCTTAACCCGCGGCTCAAACTTCTCGATGCACTGACGGATGGCCCCGCGGATCTGGATGCTCAGGTCATGAGTGCCCAGAGTGGCGTCGTTGAAATCCAGCAAGCCAAGATCCGGTGCGCTGCTGCTGTTGCCCGGGTGGGCGTTCAGCAGTCGCACCAGGTGGCGCTTGATGGACTCCACCACATGGGTGAACTCCCCCATGCTCTGGCCCGCAGGAGCGGCAGCCTGTTCAAGCCGTTCAAACAGGCTGCCGGTGTTGCGAACGCCGTCAGTGCCGGTGCCGTCGAACACGGATTAATCCTTGTCCAGTCGGCCAACCAGCGAGAGTTCAAAGTTGGCGCCCATGTATTTGAAGTGCGGACGCACTGCCAGGGAGACCTGGTACCAGCCCGGATCGCCTTCTACATCGGAGACTTCCACTTTCGCGGCACGCAAGGGGCGGCGGCTGCGGACGTCTGCAGGCGGGTTTTCCTGGTCGGCCACGTACTGGCGAATCCAGGTGTTCAGTTCCCGCTCCAGATCCTGGCGCTCTTTCCAGGAGCCGATCTGCTCTCGCTGCAGCACCTTGATGTAGTGGGCCAGGCGGTTCACGATCATCATGTACGGCAACTGGGTACCCAACTTGTAGTTGGTTTCCGCTTCCTTGCCTTCCTTGGTGTTCGGGAACTGCTTGGGCTTCTGCACCGAGTTGGCGGAGAAGAACGCGGCGTTATCGCTGCCCTTGCGCATGGTCAGGGCGATGAAACCTTCTTCCGCCAGCTCGTATTCGCGACGGTCGGTAATCAGCACCTCAGTCGGAATCTTGGCTTCCAGCTGACCAAAGGACTCGAAGGTGTGCACCGGCAGATCTTCCACCGCACCACCACTCTGGGGGCCAATGATGTTCGGGCACCAACGGTACTTGGCGAAGCTCTCGGTCAGGCGTGTGGCCAGCAGGTAGGAGGTATTGCCCCACAGGTAATGCTCGTGGTCACCGGAGACATCTTCCTTGTAGTTGAAGCTGCGCACCGGGTTTTCAGTCGGATCGTAAGGCACCCGCAGCAGGAAGCGCGGTGCGGTCAGGCCCAGGTAACGGGCATCCTCAGATTCCCGCAGGGAACGCCACTTGGCGTATTTCGGGCCTTCGAAAACGGCGCTCAGCTCTTTGATGGCCGGCAGTTCCTGGTAGCTGTCGACGCCGAAGAACGACGGTGCAACCGAGGACAGGAACGGCGCGTGGGACATGGCGCCAACCGACGACACGTACTGCAGCAGCTTCATGTCCGGCGTTGATGGGCTGAAGGCGTAGTTGCCGACAATCGCGCCCACCGGCTCACCACCGAACTGACCATACTCGGCGGCATAAATGTGCTTGTAGAAGCCGGTCTGGGTCACGTCCGGAGCAAATTCGAAATCTTCCAGCAGTTCGGTCTTGGTGGCATGGAGGATATCCACCTTGATGTTCTCGCGGAAATCGGTGCGATCCACCATCAGTTTCAGTCCGCGCCAGGACGATTCCAGCTCCTGCAGCTTGGGCGCGTGCAGAATCTCATCCATCTGGGCGCTGATTTTGCGATCCAGCTCGACCACCATCTGGTCGACCAGCGCCTTGTTGACCGGCTGGCCTTTTTCATCGCTCTTCAGCAGGTTGGCAATAAACGTGGCCACCCCTTTACGGGCAACATCGTAGCCTTCATCGGCCGGCGCCATACGGCTGTTGGCCATGACCTGGTCAAGCAGAGAGCCTTCTGCTACGGATTCGGAGGCAGCAGATTGCTGCACAGCAGTATCAGACATACCACATCCCTTCAGTACGTGATTGATAATCGGTGTAGGTTACCGGGTTCCGGTGTTGCGATTACTCGCCGCCGTCGGTGGCCAGCTCAAGTTCAGCCAGCAGCTTTTCCCGGGCGTCGTCGTTGTCCAGCAGCTCCTGCAGCTTGGAACGGAACGAAGGCACGTTGCCCAGCGGGCCCTTGAGGGCAACCAGGGCTTCACGCAGCTCAATCAGCTTCTTGAGCTCAGGGACCTGGCGGGCAATGCTGTCCGGAGAGAAGTCTTCGAGCCCCTGGAATTCGAGATTCACGGGGAGGTCGTCGGCACCGTCTTCGAGCTTGTTGGAAACACTGGTGGAAAGCGTCAGACCCGCTTCCTTCATGACAGAACGGAAGTTGTTCTTGTCGACGGAAATGGCCTTACGGTCTTCAATGGGGGTTTCTTCAGCGTGACCCTTGAAATCACCAACCACGAACATCTTCAGTGGCAGTTCGGTTTCGGCCTGCTGATCGCCTGTGGCGGGGACATACTTGATATTGATGCGCTCTTTCGGCGCAACGGAACCGTCTTTGGCAGACATGGCGTGCTCCCTGTGCAAGTCATTTGCAATTGTATCGATCCTTGGTGCCTGCCCTCCTGGCAGACAACGCGTAAAACTGTACACAGGTCACCCAGGGTTCTCAAGCAAAAATTGGCCAGCGATGGCTCAAAATGTGTACTTGGGCAAACTTTTGCCAGATTGCCAGGGCGACCGGAAAGCCGCTGTTTCGGTCAATGACGCCAACCACCACCGTCGCTATACTGCCAACATGTTTGAACGGAAAAAAACCACCAACACCACGGAGACACAACATGAGTGACCTGAAAGCAAAATTCGAAGAAGCGGTAAACTACATCCAGACGGCGGAAGGCGATTTCAAACCTTCCAACGAGTTGAAACTGGAATTCTACGCCCTTTACAAGCAGGCCACCGAAGGCGATGTCAGCGGCAAGCGTCCGGGCATGATGGATTTTGTTGGCCGGGCCAAGTACGACGCCTGGGAGAAACTC
>MDTA01081025.1_pt1 | contig 13246 bp, 4 predicted proteins | sample 811151 | NCBI WGS metagenome assembly MDTA01 (sample SAMN05326648, study PRJNA326480) | marine metagenome | isolation source: seawater | place: Indian Ocean: South | collected 2010 | reverse complement strand
TGTAATAATCCAGGAGTTTATCTTCAGGGATATATCGGGCCATTGATAGGCAAAGTAGTGACGCTAATTCATGGCTTCCTTCCAGATTCCGATGGAGGAATAATCCAAGTAACAGATCATTCTGGATGGATTTCCATTAAACTAAATCACCCTGATCCTGATTTAGCTTGGTTGAATGATAATTTATCATTAGATATCGGCCAGAAATATACTTCTGGTGAACACGGAATTTGGCTATGTTATTCTCAAGTAATTTCTCTCATTTCAGGAAATATACCAATGTCATTAGAAGTGGGGATGTATAGGAACACGTCTGATGTCTGGAAACCTAGTACGTTGTTGAAAGTAAATGTGAGTTCTGCATTGATGTCGACTCCTTTCACAATTCAGCCAGCACTCAGATTTGGATATGATGGGGATGATTTCGAATTAGTTATCAGTACAGGTGTAGATACGGGTGTATCTACAGATCCAGCCAGTACTGGTTCCGATTCATTCTGGGTCAAGGTTCTTCCACGTACCGGTACATGGCAACGATATGTCGATTGGGGAATGCCTGATCTTTCTGCTATGCTATTGGGAGCGGCAAATATTGCATTAAATTTCGCTGAAGCTAATGATGACGTTCAAGATTTCCTTGCAACCCCAATTTACAACCCTGATCCTTTACCTTCAGATGATTGGACGGATACATTAAGAAAATTGACAATCGTTGGTGATTGGTTAGTCCATCTTGGCGTTTGCTCATTCGAAGATGAGGAAGCTGCTGGCTCATACGAAGTAGAACGTCCAGTTTCAGCTCCTACTCCTCCTCCTTCAGGATTTTTCATTCGACCTTTGAGTAATATCATCACTGAATACACTACTGACCCGAATGGTCCTACAGGTACAGACCCTAAATATCCATTCAAACGACTTCTAAAGGGTTCTATGGATATGATTATATCAGTTCTGTCAAGTAGTACTGATCCTATTGTGATTTATGAAAGAATAGAATCCGATTTTGATTTCAGTATTAGTTTAAATGTGCAAGATGCTGGTTCAAATGTTACACAATTTGGAATAACATTTGATTTTGCTGATCAAACAATTGATATTGGGAATATGGGATTGAAAATTTTCACCCGTTCTGATGCTGAAGAGGAATTTTATGGAGAAGATTGGTCTAAGAAAAGTGATGGTTCGAAATACTCTCCAGGAATTACCATTCAAATGTTAAGTTACGATAGTACACCTGGAACTCCATTGCTTTCTACATTCAATCCTTTCTTTAGCGTTGAAATTGGTCATCTTGGATTCCAACTTGCAAAGAAAGATTTGCAACCGATGCTTGATGGCTTTTTACTGTTAAAGACCGTAACTGCAACAATTTGTATGGATTACACACACGGATCAGACATTGAATTCGGTGGTCGTCTAGATCTAGATGACTTTGGAATTTCTCTTGGAGGAAATAGTTCCAATAATGGTGGTAATTCTCTTGCAGCTGGAGTCTTAGATGGTGGCGAAGGAAAAGATTCAGTCCGGCCCATGTTTGATATCGCAATCTGGTGTTATGATGGTAAGCTTGATGCTCAGATTCGCGGATCTATGGAATATTGGTTCTCAGTTAACAAGCAGTTTGGTCCAATAAAAATAGCTCAGATAGGCGTTAAATTTGATTCATCTGACAATCGATTATCAATCTTAGTTGATGGAGAAGCAGAGATAGCAGGATTCCTTGCACAGGTAGATGATCTATCGGTATCGATGCCTATTTTTGACCTATTAAATTTTGATGAATGGAAGTACGATATGGCAGGATGTGCCATATCATACACTCGTCCTGAATTCAGTATTGCAGGAGCTTTACGTAAGACATTAGTTACTCCTGCTGGAGGCGGCGCTGAATATATCGAATATCAAGGATTATGCACAATTAGTACCACCACAATGGGAATCAATGCTATTGGAGCTTTTGGACGTGTTCCAGTTGATGATGATGATGAAGATTCGTATGTCACTTGTTTTGTCATTGCTGCAATTGAAACGACAATTGGCGGTCCGCCAATGTTCTTCGTTACTGGTTTACTCGGAGGTCTTGGTCTAAATAGAGAATTAGTTACCCCTGATGTTTCAATGGTCACTTCTAGTCCATTTATGTTAGCTATGGACTCATCTGCACTTGCATCTGACCCGATGGGTGCTTTGGAATCAATTAGAACTCATCTCCCTGCAGAAAAGGGTTCATTCTGGTTTGCAGTAGGGGTGAAGTTTACCACATTCCAAGTTATCGAATCTAAGGCAGTACTATACATAAAAATCTCCGATGATTTTGCCATAGGATTGATTGGATTATCTGCGATGTCGTTGCCAACTCCTGACATAAATATAGGTTATATCGAGTTGGCGTTTGCTGCGTCTTATGATTCTGGAACTAATATTTTCCGTGCCGAAGCTCAACTTACTGACGCATCATACTTATTTTCGAAGAGTTGCCGATTAACCGGTGGTTTTGCTCTTGTAAATTGGTTTAACAGGGGAGATTTCTTACTTTCCATTGGAGGGTATCACCCTAAATTCAAGGTTCCATCTCATTATCCTGCAGTCCCTCGTCTAGGATTCAATTGGAAGCCAATGAGTAAAATTGTGATTAAGGGGGATGCTTACTTTACTGTATGTAGTTCTGCGGTAATGTTGGGAGGTGGATTTGAAGCAAGTTACAAATCTGGATGTCTTTCAGCATCTTTTTATGCGGGAGTAGATGTACTAATTGTATTCGATCCGTTCTTCTATAGCTTCAGAGTATACATTGGGGTTAGTGTTAGACTCAAGACCTGGCTAGGAACTCTCAAAGCAGGATTGGGTGCTGATATTGAGATTGAAGGACCTAAAATGCGTGGCAAGGCACGAATTGAGGTTGTGTTTATTGAATTTACAGTTAAATTTGGTTCGACAAAGAGTGGCTCTCCAAATCCTATTTCTGGTCTCGAATTCATGAATAAACACATCCTCCAACGTCCTGAGGGAGAATTTAAGCAACCTTTCCAAGGCCTTTTCACAAACAAATTTTCACTCGTTCAGCCAGTCAAGGGATTGATACGTTCTGAGAATGGAGAATCACCAGATGAAGATGAATCGCTAAATGGTCCATTTAATCTTGAACCGGAGTTTGAGTTTGCTTTCTCACATTTGTTTCCTTCTCAGAGTCACTCAATATACTTGGGTTCAGAAGATCATCGCGATCATAAAGTAATCACAAATAATTGGAGAACAGATGTTTCACTACCTTCTCAACCATTTGATATTGTTCCTTGTCATATTGATAAAGATACTAATGGGGCTCCATTTTCGATTGAAATCTTCAGAAAAGAAAATGATTCATCACTTCGAATACCAACAGAAAATGAATATAATTTATCTGGCTTGTCTTACGTTTCTACGCTTGGTCATTTTTCTTCTACACTATGGGAGATGTTATTGGATAATGACAACAAACCGAAAGGAAGAACATCTGCACCCGAAAATCAACCTAGATATTTGAATGGGGGGTCCCTTAGTGGTCGCTCAGTACAATTTCCACTTTTGCATTGTTTAACTATAGATATGAATCAAGTAGAGAAATCTGTTTTTGTACATAATCTTCCATTGACTAGGTACATCAAACTTGGTGCAACATCAATCGTTGATTGGAGTGCAATTCTTATTTCAAAAATTGGGGGGATTAAGTTCGATTTAGATAGTGACAAAGTATCAGAGAACAGTAAGAAATCATCATCTTCAAGACGAGAATCAGGATTTAGGTCATTTTCTATGGGTGGATTAAAAGCTGTTCTTCAAGGAGGTAAAGAGAAACATGAACAAAATCGTAAAACTCTAGATGCTAGATCTGGACTTCGTTCTTATTCTTCTGATTATTCAAAATTTTCACAATCGAATCTACAGGGGGATAAATTATGAGTAGAATTCCAAAGAGATTGTTAAATCGACGTTCTCCCCCTAGAGTAGTTTCAATAGTTGAAGGAATAGGTGATAAAACTCCGACTATGGTTCAAACAAGTCTGCAAACATTAGTCAATGATGATTCTCCAATTTTATCTAATTCACTATCACCAATTCATGTCTCCCTTTCAGAGACACAGAGGCTTCCTGAAGAAGAGATTACTGATTTGCCATTATCATTAGTTACTTCAGTTGATAATATACCTAATCAGAAATCGATGACGCGAACTTTAGTACCAAGAAGACCGTCTATATCCATTAATTCAGGTAGTAGTAAAGTTCGTTCCGCATCCTCTGGAAATTCTTTGCCTATTACTAAAGGACTCAATGTGGGTAAGGGCGCAAAAAACTTGTCTCAAAGACGAATTGCGGCTTTGTCATTTCAACAAGAAGGTTCAATTTTGACATCAGGAGATTTACAAATTTGGAGATTATCTAGAAAAGTTCGTGAAGATGAGAAGGATAAATTGAGAATTCAACTTCAAGGAAATCAAGCAGTCAGATTGACATTCCATCGAGGAGCAGGTGGAATTATTCAAGATCTAGAGATGCCACCAGATTCCCAGCCCGCAGAAATTGTGGTTCCTATCGGAACTACTCGATTTACAATTACTGGATTGGGAGGGATGAACCAAATTCCTGTTGGAATTAATCCTGGTGCTGCTGCACTGACATCCATTATGTCTACTCGGAATCGTACCTTTATCGGATTTCAACGTAATTCTTTAGTTCACCAAATTGGTTCATATCGATTTCTCTGCCGGGGAGTATTTATTGAAGCAGATGGCACTCCTTCTTGGGCATCATTCAAGAAAAGAAATAGTCATACTGCGTTAGACGTATTGTCAAAAATTGATCATCTCAAGGTTTTCACGTCAACACATGTTCGGTGTTTATGTATAATTACAAGAACCAAAGAAAGTTCTCCAGAGTCATTTAGTTTAGATCTTACAGGTATTCGTACATCAGGTGAAGGTACACGAATCGAACGATTAGATGGGGTTGCTCATGTGTGGCCTGTTTCTGCTGATGCATCTTATTCTGGGCCTGCTCTCATTGAGATATTAACTGATGAACATACAGATGTCCATGATGTTATACTATCTACTTCAGCCGATCAATCAGTTATTGAAATGCTTTCTTCTAGTGAGTGGAGAGACTTGATTGAAGAAGGCGCCTTTTCTCCTCACGGCCATACCAAAATTCGTTGGATAGATAACAGTGAAAGTGCAAAATTAAAGCCTAAAATAAGTGTAAATCAACTTATTCGTTCTGAGGAGTCAGAGACTAAGGCTAAACAATTAATTGAACAAAGACAGAAGGATGAGGATGAGCGTAGGCTGTCTGCTGAAAGAGAGCAAATGGTTGAATCTAAAAAACAAGTACAGCCCACTGATCAGCAGGTAGCTATAGATTTGCCCGGAGTCATTGCATTTGATCAATATAATTTTGACATATCTAAATTCGCAGGTGATTTAGATGAAGAAGATGAAGGAAAACTCGTATTTACTAGAATTTCTGGTCCAGAATGGCTTTCTATTAGTTCATCTGGCCAAATGAATGGGAATCCTACAAATGAAGATGTGGGCATCAATCAATTTGTCATTAGAGTTACAGATCCTGGAGGTCTATTCTCTGATGCTCTAGTGAATATAGAGGTTAGTTTCAAAGAATTAAATCGAGCACCATTTTGGTCACCAACAGTTATTCCTTCAAATGTAAAAGAAACTAATTCGGATGACACCTCGAAATCGAATCAATCAAAAGAAAATTCTGAATCTAAAAATCGTAGGAGGCGTAGAAGATGAGTGAAACCCCTCCTCCGGATGTAGGAACTATTCGGTATTTCGATCGTGTTGAACCTCCACTTACTGCAGGTGAGTATACACTGAAAATGAATCAAAAATTACCTACTGAGTTAGGTTTAGAACAGTCTAGTTTTAGTCGTAGTGTAGAGTTTAATATTTCAGGTCCAAGATGGAGAATAGATCCAGCAAATGTGCATATGAGGGCCCCTCCAAAAAACGAACAAGGAGTACTTTGCGATATGAGTTTCCCTCGAATAATATTCCAACGTAAGACTACACCTTGGGAACGTACTCTAAAGGATGAAACAGTTAATGATGAAGATCCTTGGATGACTTTGTTATTAATTCGTGAAGATGAAATGAAAAATTACTGCTCTTTGAAATTATCAGAAGGTTCCCCAACTGGAGATGGGATTCAAATTAAGGAATTTACAGGTGGTGCAGACTTGCCTAATGAAGATCCTGAAAGATATGTAGATGCTTTAGAAATTGAGACAGGCTTCTTTGAAAGGATAGCTCCAACACTTGATGAACTTCCTTTACTGGTCCATGCCTTACAAGTAAACCCATTAGACAAAGAAATGTGTGGCAATGACGAGGATGGTTGGTTTTCTGTTGCCATGTCTAATCGTATTCCTGCAAAAGAGAATTGCAAGTATTTTGCCTGTCTTATCTCATTGGAGTTTATTTCTAATTTATCTAATACATTACCAAGTATCGGCCTCGATGATCTTGTCCCCGCTATACCTCCTTCTACCCAAGATATCGGTTCCGATTCTACTGGCGATATCGAAATAATCTTAGATGAAGAAATTTTATTCAGAAATGAAGAGTTAGAGAAGATATTCAATGGACCTAGACCTCCTTTGCCAGGAGATCTAAATCGTACTCCTGATGATTTTGGACCAGAAGGTAGACCTCCTATTCATTTGGATAAAGACATTGCTAATATCGCTAAAAACGAAATTAAACAAGTTAAAACAGAAAGTTTTGATCAAAATATTGAATCAGCAAAGTTCACAGGAAGCGGTAATATAAAGCGTAATTTGTTTAGTTCATTTGACATATTGCTTGCTAATCCATTATCTGGAATATTTGGTGGTAAAAATCGCAAATTAAAGGATGAAGTTAAGTCTAATTTCACCGACGAACAAAAGTCTTCTGAAACATTTTCATTAGAAAATACCGCGATGAAAGATATGGGAATCAAACTAGATCATCCTAAAGGATATGATTCTCCTAGCATTAATCACCCAGAGAATAAAACATCCTCATATTTAGATCAAAATAATTCTTCAGCACCTCCAATCGATGGCGTTCGTCTTAAGTTTCCACTTTTACATCATTGGACATTCAAGACTGGAAATGGTGGTGACTTTGAAGCACGAATGAGAGGATTAAGAGTTCGAACACATGAAGATGAAGAAGATAAGCCAGGAGAATTAGGGTCAATAGCATCAAAATCTGAAGGCACATATGCTCCTGCGTTGTTAGGAAATGATATGGTTCCAGATGTTGCAATCAATAGTTTTGTGTCAATGGATATTGCAGGAGATGATGGTATTAGACGTACTGGGTATTATCGTGGACCATGTATCGCAGTTCCAATAAATCACGAGAAGAAGGAGCGGCCATATTACAATTCAGATGAGGCAACTGGGTTGGACGTTGAAACGGGTAGAGATGAAATTTCTCATGCTGCAGCATTTGAATTAGGGAGATTATTAGGTATGAGCGATCCTCGATTTATTCGTGCAATTAACCGTTGGAGACGACTTAGATATGTTGAGGTTAAGGAAGTCGAAGAATATTCAATGATCAAGGATATTTTCCAAATTAATGATGCTCAAATGACCATTAATGATTTATTGACAAAACAAATTCTCGCAGAGAAGGTAATGATTCCACAACTAGAACGGATACCTCCTGATTTACCCGTAGATATCGATGGAAGATTAGGTGGAGATTTTGGTTTTGATGGTGATCCTTCTCCTATAGATGAAAATATGTTAGAAAATAATATTCTAGTGCAAGAATATCTTAGATTTTTTTCTGAAGGTGCTGAAATAGATCAATATCGAGAAGGAAGGAGTGGATTACCATGAAGTTCGCAGATAAATCTACCAGTAGAGCTGACTTTTCTTCTCATTTATCAAAGCAATCTCGATTTGGTATACGTTCAAAAAATCACGAACAAAGCATGACTTCAGAGGACGAAGCATGGGTAGAAGTGGTAGAGTGGCTTAGCAAATTAAGATTATTAAAAGGAGTTCCATTTGTTTACATCGTTCCTACTGAAGAAATGTTGCCAAACGAATCAATCAGATTTTATCATATGGACAGAAATTGGCTTGATGCTCTTGTTGACGGTGCAATTAGTGTAGGTACTTTGGACTCTCGTGGGGCTCTTCCGGAAGTTTCTGATGAAAATGAGCAACTAAAATACAGTAGGTTAATTGATGAATTGAACTTTAATGAAGTACAAAATAATCCGTACCGAAATAAGTTACTAGAGTCTTCCATCAACGGTAGTAATTCATATCCTAGCGGTGGTTCAATTACTGGATTTTTATTACGTTCTACAGTAATTCGTGATTTCCCAGGAATGGAGATTATGGCTTACGATGCACCAGGAATTAAATCTGCTGAAAATGGTTACAAATCTGCTGAACTCGAGGACTGGGCAACTCCTGAAAAACGAGTACAGACAATACATCAAGTTAGACTTTCTGAGACCATTTTATTTTGTATCTTTAATGGGATTCCGACACATATGCGTCTTCAAGAACCAGGAGAAGGAATCAGATTGGGTTTAGACCCTCATAGCCCTCCCTTGGATGACCCATGGAATCCAGATATTACTACTAAGAACTGTTATACTCTGAAGTTTAAAGGTCGTGACGGCTATCTAGTAGAAAATACAGAAGGACAGAATATTGTTTCAGACATAAGATACAGAAAATATACAGGCGATAGATCTGTTATTGACATTAAAGGAGTTCTAACTGAAACAAGGGCAAGAGAAATGGAAAATCCTGATCATGGTCCTAATTTGACATTGTCTGCATTAACCTATTTTACTACTTTGAGAGCAGGTGGATTAATTGCTACTCAATTGATGCAGTTCCCTTATCAACAAGATTTTGGGTATGATTCAATTACTCAGAAACCATACTTGGGTAGTGAACAAACTGCTACAGTAGAGGAGTCAGATATTCTTTCAATTTCACAGGCTGAATTGGAAGAACAACGTTACCAAAGAGGAGTTCAAGGGGGTGAAAATTGATGGTGAAGAGAACAAAGCGTTCCTCGTCAAAGAAGAAGGTGAATGTAGACTCTTCTTCATTGAGTAACAAAGAAATGACTTCATATACTTCTGAATCTGAAGCGTCAAAATTTGTTAACCATTTATCAAAACAAGCCGGTGAAATATCAACGGCACATATTGATTCTAGAATTTCAGATATTAAGACTGAGCGTGTCAACACTTCGGAAAATATCCGTGTAATAAACCAAAAAGATAGGAATAAATCCGAACAAATTCGTAATCCATTAGGTGATAATTTTTCTAAAAGTTACAAGGAAAATGGTGGGATCAAATTTGAAAGAGCAGATTTTGATGATTACAAATTTGTTGATCAAAATGTGATTGATCCTAATCTTCATACTGGCCCTCGGATTCTAGTTCCGGTAGATGTTCAAGCATATGTTGTTCCTCGTCAATCTTCAGGGACATCTACTAAAAAATCGAAATCTGTCTCTGAATTTTTATCGCCTATTGATGAAAAATACGTAAAGTCTACATCTTCTACTAATCCTCGTGCAGATTTACATGTTACTGAGAAGTCGCATGATACTCGGGATGATGTTTATGGTTTACCTCCTGCATTCGATCAAGAAGATAATCCCTCTTCTTCATTAGAACCAGGAATACATCTTTTCTGGGCACTTCCTGATGCATTAATGAGAGGTCAAGAGAGAGAGGTTTCAAGAGAAACTGATGAATATTTACAACTTGATGATGAAATTCCAACTGAAATTGCTGGTTCTAGAACTGGAATAAGTTATGGAGATGCAATTCGTGAATCTTTAGAATTTGAGGTGGAAGATGAATCTATGGATTTGAGTGATTTTGAATTTCCTCAATTGCCTGATAGATGGTTAATTGTTAGACAATGGAAAAGTGATGATGGAACTATGTTGACAAAGAAGTGGGTTCTAGAATCTGATTCAGGAGAATCTTCTCCTTTGGAGACTTGGTCTAGTCCTGGAAAAAGTGATTTTAGTTCTCAGATGACTGCTGTAGGTCCAGGATCAGGCGATATATTTTGGAGTGTGACATATGACAGTGCAAGAAATCGATTTACATTCCATGATATCCCAGAAGATCGTGTAAATGGACCATTTGATTATCTTGTTGCAGGATGGTATTCTGATGAGAATAAGGACCCATTATGGATGCCAATGAATACTGCAGAAACTGAGTGGCAGTCATACTTTGAAGATGAATTACTCTGGAAATTACCTCATCCTTGGTTGGGCGGTTACGTCGACGGTGACCCTGTACATGAATATCTACCAATTATCAGATTTACTCCACTTCATATTCACACAAAGACGGGGGATATCTAATGTTTAGGAGAAAGAGGGGTTCTTCTCCAAAGAAGTCATCTGTTGAAGATGCTGTTGACAGAACTTTTGTTCAATCTGGACTAAATAAAAAACAAGCTGGAAAATCATCATTAAGAAATGATTTAGCAGATATATCAAAACAAGATTTGTCTTCACGTATTGATGATTTCACTTATTTTGACAGAGATCCAGTCGATACCATTGCTGATGGATGGCCAGTACAAATTTTATGTCATGGTTCAGTATTCCAAGTTCCTTGGAATACTCAATTTACTGAATCTTCGGAATCTCTTGATATTGATGCTTCAGTAGGAATAAATCAGGAAGAAGCAATTGCTGCTATGATTTCTGGAGAACTTCTTCAGGATGGCCATATTGACCAATCAAAAGTACATTCAATTGAGACATTTTTAGTTGGATTTGCTCATGGAATTGTGGGTCAAATGGACGAACCAGATGGTATTCATCGGTTCCAAAGCGCTATACATCGAGAAACCTTTGATTCTATTTCAAGTGGAATTATATTTGATTATGCGAAAGAGGAGATGGATCTCCTAGAAAGACGTCCGAAATCATCTCTTGACTCAATTGGCAAAATTGCTGAACAACATAGTATGGAAAATCAGATGTCAAAACTTCATTCGTCTATTGCAAAATCAGAAGAAAATGTCAATCGACTAATTGAATTTGATAAGACTCCATTTGAACGTGAATTGTTAGAACTTAACAAATTGCCTACTGCTGAAGCCACCGGCTCAACATTGCCCTCCGAACCGTCTGCTGCAACTCCTCATGCAGTTGAGTATGCTGCCCCACGATATTATGAGGCCAGAGATCCGATTATGTTGTTGACAAATTCTAGAAGATCTACAAGACATGGGGGTGATGGAATTTTTGAAGATGATGGACGTTTACGGTGTCGTTCTACTCGAAAACCGTTTTCTAGTTCGTTGATAATTTCACATATTGATACTATTTCCGGAGAAGATGGATTTAGGTTAACTAATTGGGATAGGACAAATCCCATTTCTTCAATCCATCGTTCAGTACCTGCTGATTGTCGTCAGTTATTGTGGGAATTGCAAAATATTTCCGTCAGTTTAGAGAATTCAAAATATTATGAAGACTTTTCTCAATATATTTCTGGAGAAACACCTGAACATTGGAAATATTATACACATGCACTCCCGAGTCCAGTAGGATTGAATCTATGGAAACATCAGGCTTGGGTTCCAATTATCGCAGATCTACGTATGACTTACACCCCTGAATCTGGAGGTTGGTCAATGGGCGATTATGACTTCGAATTAGATTCGAATTCTCCTTCTGAGCCTGGAAATCCTATCGAATTTGAACGCCGAATTCCGATTACTCATTCAACAGGAAGGATCTTAGCAAATCGATTGGAACGATTCCTTGAAGAAGAAGCAGAATTAGATACAGATGGCGAAGGAGTATTATCTCCACAAGACGCTAGTGCAATGGAAATAATGCGTCAAGAGTATATTTCTCGTGATTTAATTTCAATTTCTCTTTCGTCAATTGATGAGGCTATTGATGAATTTAGTGCAGATTTAGCTATTCGTTCAGGACGATTAATTGTTGATGACATATCAGTCATAGATGCATTTGGACAAGTCATTGAATTCCAAACTTCTGATGTTTTGAATAAGGTAAGAGTCGGGCTATCATTAGAAACTCCTGATGACTCACCCGGTGAATTATTGATTAAACCTAGAATACCAAGAGGTGCCCGACTAAATCTCAGACTTTTAAGCAATGACGAAGATGATGCAGAGGCTAATTCCGGTTCGAGTATTCTAGAACTTGATCCAGATGATGATATGATCCCCCCTGCTCGTTCTCCTGTTTGTGGTTTTCTTCTTCCTGATCATATTGAATGGGCAATGGAAGTTTTCGATTCTAATGGTGAACCAAAAGGTCAACTTAGAGTGGCTGATCGGCATTGGGGCCATATGGGTATCCAGAAAGGAAAACTTGCTTGGGATTTGGCGCCAGGAAAGTCCTCTCCTCCAGGAGCTTTACCCGAATCAGGAAATATACACATGGATCGTTTGTTACATTCATTGATTAATATAGGATTAATAGATGATATTGAACGAGGAAAATGGGATGATCTTGATGAAGATGGAGATGGACAAATTGATGAGGATGAAATGGGTGATTTCTCTGGTACAAATACTGGAGAAGGGGTTCTATCTTCGCTATTAAGGGCAATAGATACAAGTAATTGGCATTCCGATCCTTATGGAAAAGGTGGGGACGATTACCCCGTATTTTACATGGGTCGCCCTGTAGCGGTAGTGCGCGCAGTATTGCGATTAGAGGTTTCACAAACTACGCCTATGCCTGAAAATCTCAAAAATCATCATTTTGAAGTTCGTCTTGGTGCAATTCAAAATAGACTTGATGGATTATTGGGATATTTCATCAATGACGATTATTCTAGATTTAATGCAGTATATCCTATTCAAAACGGTCAGCCTGCTCACCCTGAAACATCAATAGACCATGAATTCTTAGACTTCGATCCTACATTAGAAATTCGTCCTGAGCAAGATGTCTACCTAACTTTGTTAATGAACCCCCAATCTGCGGTTCATGTGACATCAGGTATTCTTCCTCAGAAAGAGATTGTATTGCTCAGAGAACATTGGCAGGATGCAGTTGCTAAGATTGCCCCTTCATTCAAAGTAGGGCCTGTGCTTGTTGATCCAACATCAGTACGTATGCCAATCGATGATATGAAGCCAAATTTGATCTGGAAATGGACTCATCGTGAAACTCCTTCTGAATGGATTGAG
>MDTA01078657.1_pt1 | contig 13248 bp, 11 predicted proteins | sample 811151 | NCBI WGS metagenome assembly MDTA01 (sample SAMN05326648, study PRJNA326480) | marine metagenome | isolation source: seawater | place: Indian Ocean: South | collected 2010 | reverse complement strand
CTGTCATCGCCAATTCACTGAAAGCAGCCCCGGAACGAAAGCCATCGCACCCGCTGTTCCCTCGAGGCAGGACGCAGGAACTATTAACTCAGAGACATTGAAAACCGACTGAGCCTTGAGGCAAACGGTTCAACATCCCCCCCTCAGTGGTACCTCTCGGCAAAGGCATGACCACTGAAAGAGAGAGCATTTACTCAAGAGCAAATAGTTGATGAACACAACTCCTTCATTCAATGCCTGACCGAAAGAGCCCGAACGATTCAGGACAGAAAACCCGTAAGCACACCAGGCTCAGGCATCCCTGCACAACACAGCATCAAAACTCACCGGCGCGCTGGCGGGATGGTCGCTGAATCGCTAGCAGTGGGAAAACACAATGGCCATGGCAGATCCGTCGCTGCTGCTGGCCCTGGATCAGGGCACCAGCAGTTCACGCGCAGCCGTTTTCACCCCCACGGGCGAGCTCATCGAGAGCGCATCCGCCCCCCTTGCGATTGAGTACCCGGCTGACGGCTGGGTCGAGCAGAACCCGATTGCCATCTGGCACAGCCAGCTGGAGGCGATGAAAGCGCTCGAAATGCGTCTTTCACCCGAACAGAGGCGCCAAGTGGTGAGCTGCGGCATCACGAATCAACGTGAAACCACCGTCCTGTGGCGACGCAGCACCGGGGCACCCTGCGGCCCAGCGCTCGTCTGGCAGGACGGAAGAACCACCGCCATTTGCCGCGAGTGGAAACAAGCAGGACTAGAAGCTGAGTGGTGTCGTCGAACCGGTCTGCTGCTGGATCCCTACTTCAGTGCCAGCAAAATTCACTGGATGCTGAAGCATCAGCCGGAGGCTGCCGCCGCTGCGGCCAACGATGATCTCTGCTTCGGGACCGTTGAGAGCTGGCTGCTCTGGCAGCTCACCAATGGCCAGAGACATTGCTCAGACATGAGCAATGCCAGCCGAACACTGTTGATGGATCTTGAACGGCTGTGCTGGATGGACGAAGCGCTGGAGCAGACAGGTCTTCCTGCCAATGCGCTGCCGGAACTGAAACCCTGTCGCGGCGAGTTGGGCACCATCAGCGGCTCACTGCCATTCGCCGGGCTTCCCATTCAGGCCATGCTGGGCGACCAGCAGGCCGCAACACTCGGTCAACTGTGTCTTGAGCCAGGCGACAGCAAGTGCACCTATGGCACCGGAGCATTTCTGGTGGTGAACACTGGCGAGCACATTCAACGGTCCAATGACGGTCTGCTCAGCACACTCGGCTGGACCGACGACCAAGGACGTCCGACCTATTGCCTCGAGGGGAGCCTGTTCAATGCAGGCACGGTCGTTCAGTGGCTGCGGGATGGCTTGGGGCTGATCCACTCCGCAGAGCAGGTGAACGAACTGGCAACAACGGTTGCCGATGACGGCGGTGTGATGTTTGTTCCCGCCTTCACGGGTTGGGGAACGCCCCATTGGAATCCCGAAGCCAGGGGATTGATCATCGGCCTCACCCGGGACAGCCGACCCGGCCATCTCGCCCGTGCTGCCCTCGAGGGAATTGCCCTGTCCGTGGCAACCCTGGTGAATTTGGCGGAACAGGCCATTGGGCACAACTTGCGGGAACTGGCCGTCGATGGTGGCGCCGCGGCCTCTGATCCGCTCCTGCAGGCCCAGGCAGACAGCACTGGACTGAAGGTGAGACGCCCCGCGAGTCTGGAGAGCACAGCCCGCGGCGTTGCTCTGCTGGCCGGCGTGCAGTGCGGTTTGGTGAGCGAGATCCATCAGCTCAGTCGCTCCCGCGAGGTCGGGGCACAGCTGTTCTCACCCCAACTGGACAGCCAGGCCCGAAAACGCTGGCTGGAGCGATGGGACAACGCCGTCCGTCGCAGCCTCGACTGGGCATCAGAACCTTCATCGAGCTGATCCACGCAGCGGTGAAATCCTGTGGTGAGCCTCCGTGATCACAGGGCCCCAAACCGCCATCACCCCACCAGCCACTCGCTTCCATTTCGGTTGATTTCAACGCGGTTCCCCCTCCATGACTGACTCCACGACTTCCCACCAATCCCACGAGGTTGATCTGCTGGTGATCGGCGGGGGAGCCAGCGGTTCCTGTGTGGCCTACGAAGCAGTCCGCCGCGGGCTGCGTGTCGCACTCCTGGAGGGTGGGGACTTCGCCGGCGCCACCAGCTCCCGCAGCACCAAGCTGTTGCATGGAGGTGTGCGCTACCTCGAGCTGGCCTTCAAAACCGCCGATGCCGCACAGCTGCGCCTGGTGAGGGAGGCTCTGCTGGAACGGGGGCACTGGCTGCAGCATGCCCCGTTTCTGGCCCATCGCCTGGAACTGGCTCTGCCCAGCGGAGGCCTGTTCGGCCAGCTGTATTACCGGCTCGGCCTGGGGATGTACGACGCCCTGTCAGGCCGCTCCGGAATCGGCAGCAGTCGGCTGCTCTCTCAGTCGCAGCTGCACGAAGCGCTGCCGGAGCTTCGCAGCGACGTGAAGCGGGGTGTCGCCTACAGCGATGGACAGTTCGATGATGCTCGCCTCAACCTGCTGATGGCCCTCACCGCCGAACGAGCCGGGGCTGTGGTGCGCACACGTTCACCGGTGGTGGCCCTGGAGAAAGACGCCAATGGCAGGGTATGCGGGGCCATCAGTGAAGACGCTGACGGTCGCAGCGAGCGCTGGCAGGCCCGGGCTGTGGTCAACGCCACGGGGATTCATGCAGACAAATTGAGGCGAATGGCAGATCCGCACTGCCCGGAACGCATGCTCACCAGCCGGGGTGTGCACATCGTTCTGAAACAGAATCTCTGCCCCGAGGGGATCGGCCTGCTGTTGCCGTCCACCGATGACGGCCGTGTGCTGTTCATGCTGCCTTTCTTCGGCGCCACACTGGTGGGCACCACCGACACACCCTGTCCCCAGGAGCAGGCGGCACGGCCCACCGAGCAGGAGCAGACCTATCTGCTCGACTATGTGAAGCGATGGTTCCCGGGCCTGGGCAATCCCGAGATCGGCAGCTGCTGGGCAGGCGGGCGCCCCTTGCTGAAGCCCGCCGACGCTGCGGTGAACAGCAGCCGAGTGGTGCGCGAACACGAAGTGGAAACCCTCGGCAGCGGTCTGGTGAGCGTGATGGGTGGGAAATGGACCACCTGCCGGCCGATGGCGCTGGACACCCTTCAGGCGGTGGAGCAGCAACTCGGGCAGTCCATGCCAGCCGCTCAGACGCTGCCGCTGATCGGTGCTGATGCCAACCCGCTCAACACGCCGGAGCGTCTGATGGCGCAGCGCGGCACGCTGGAGGATCTTCTGCCTGACACCCCATGGCGTGCACGGCAGATCGACCATCTGGAACGCAGTCACGGCCTCAACGCTCAGCCACTGGTCAGCGGCTGGTCAGCACTGGAGCGGGAACCGCTGAGCGAGGTGATGCCCATCTGCAGAGGGGAGCTTCGCCATGCGATCGACCGGGAACATGCCAGAGGCGTGACGGATGTGCTGGCCCGACGCACCCGTCTGGCCATGGTCGATCAGGAGGAGGCCAGACGGTTGCAGCCCCTGGTGCAGGAGCTGCTGCAGGAGCACGGCCACGGGGATTCAGCACCCCTTGAGCTCTGTCAGTGAGCCGACCGGGGCCTCAGGAGTTCGCAGTCACGTCCTCCACTTCGCCAATCAGCCACCAGCTGAAGCCATGGGCGGGCAGGTAGACGAACCAACCCTTGCATGCTGGGGGATATTCGGAACCCCAGAACACCTCACGGGTGCGCTCACCGCTCCAGCGACTGAGATCGAGCAGCAGCGAGGCTCCTGCCGCGGAGAGGTTGGCTGCCACCAGCACCGTCATGCTGCCGTCGTAGCGCACGTAACTGATCACACCCGGGTGCCCGCAGTCCAGAAGCTCCAGTTCACCGTGACGCAGAGCCGGCAGCAGACGTCGACAGGTGAGCATGCGTCTGTGCCAGTTCAGCAGCGAACCGGGCAGCTGCTTCTGAACCTCGACGTTCACAACCCTGTAGTCGTAGCCGGGAGCTGTGATCGGCGGCAGCACCAGCAGCGGGTCGGGTGCGGTTGAGAAGCCGCCGTTGCGTGCCGGCGTCCAGGCCATGGGCGTGCGGTTGGGGTCACGGTCCCGCAACCCCGGCCAATCCCCCATGCCCAGCTCATCGCCGTAATAGAGGCAAGGCAGCCCCGGCAGGCTGTAGAGCAGGGCATGCAGAACACGGTTGGAACCCGGGTCGCCATTGAGCAGCGGCGCCAGGCGACGGTTGATGCCCCAGTTGAGCCAGTGCCCCTGCCCCTGATGCAGCCCGGCTCGGATCGTCTGGATCACCTCCTCCGGGATCAGATGACCATCGCCCAGCCACAGCTCATCGTGATTGCGCAGGGGCAGGGCCCAGCGACATCCGCTCACCACCTGCTGAGCATCCCGGAGACACGCCCGCAGCCGCTCGACCGTGCCGCTTGCGATCGCCGCGAACAGATGCGCTGTGAGCACGAAATTGAAGGCACCGTGCAGCTCGTCCGACAACAGATAGGGAGCGATTTCCTCCACGGGCTGAATCGCCTCTCCCAGCAGCAGCACATCACGTCGATGGCAGTCCACCCGCTCCCGCAGCCGCTTGAGGAAGGCGTGGGTTTCGGGAAGCCCCTCGCAACGTGACCCCTCCTCCTCACAGAGAAAGGGGACGGCATCGAGGCGGAAGCCGTCGACACCGCGATCGATCCAGAAATCAACCACCTCCAGCATCGCCTCCTGAACGAGTGGATTGGCGTAGTTGAGATCAGGCTGATGACGCAGGAAGCGATGCAGGTAGTACTGGCCTGCCACCTCATCCCATTCCCAGTTCGACGACTCGAAATGGCGGAACAGCACTGGCGCATCGGCGTAGCGATTGTTGTCATCGCTCCACACGTAAAAGTCACGTTCAGCACTGCCCTGAGGTGCCCAGCGAGCACGCTGAAACCAGGGATGGAGCGTGCTGGTGTGGTTCATCACCAGATCCATCACCACCTTGATGCCCTGGCCATGGGCGGCCGTCAGAAACCGATGAAACGCGGCGAGATCGCCAAGATCCGGATGAATCGCCTTGAAGTCGGTGATGTCGTAACCGCCATCCAGCAACGGTGAGGGATAGATCGGTGTGAGCCAGACCGCCTCCACTCCAAGCCAGCGCAGATAGGGAAGTCGACCCGCCAGCCCCTGCAGGTCGCCGATCCCGTCCCCGTTGCCGTCCGAGTAGCTGCGCACGATCAGCTGGTAGATGACGGCACCGTTCCACCACGGCTGCTGCTGACTCATCAGCCCGTTGTCGCTGATCCCGTAGTAAGTCCGATCCGGGTTGCCGTCATCCCCACGGCAACGGTTGGGCAGACAGAACTGCGAGCATGCCCGGCAACACGAGCCGGTTTCCCCCGCCATGGCCGAGGTCAACACCGCATGCACCTTCACCGATGTCGACCTGGAGCAGCTGCGCGAGCCCGTGCAGCTGGGCCTCACCAGGCCGGAAGCCTGGAGGCGTGAACAGCTGCGCCGACTGCGCGCGCTGGTCTGTGATCACGAAGCGGAGATTCTCGAGGCACTGCGCAATGACCTGGCCAAGCCTGATCTGGAGGGCATGGCGGAACTGGTCACCGTGCTTCAGGAGCTCAACCAGACGGAACGGCACCTTCGACGCTGGATGCGTCCACGACAGGTCAGGATGCCGCTCGTGCAGCGCCCGGGCCGCGCCGAAATCATCCGGGAACCCCTGGGATGCGTGCTGTTGATCGGGCCCTGGAATCTGCCCTTCGGTCTGACGTTCTGGCCGCTGGTGAGCGCACTTGCAGCGGGGAACACCGCTGTGATCAAACCCTCGGAACATGCTCCGGCCACGGCTGAGCTGATCGAACGCCTGGTGCCGATGCACTTTCCCGGGGATGTGGTGCGGGTTGTCAACGGGGATGGAGCTGTGGCTGCCGGGTTGGTGCGCCAGCGATTTGACCACATCTTCTTCACCGGCGGTGGCCGCATCGGCGCCAAGGTTCTCGAGGGTGCGGCGGCCAACCTCACACCGGTGACCCTCGAGCTCGGCGGCAAAAATCCGGCGATTGTGCTCCCGGGAGCGGATCTCTCAGTCACGGCCCGCCGACTGGTGTGGGGCAAGGGCTTCAATGCTGGTCAGGCCTGCATCGCGCCGGATCATCTGCTCGTGCAGCGCGACATGCGAGAGCCTTTGCTGGCCGCCATCGGCGAGGAACGGCTCAGGCTTTACGGCAGTGAGCCGCTGGAATCGGAAGGCCTGGCGAGCCTGATTCACGCACGTCATTACGGTCGGCTCGAGCAGCTTTTGAAAACGGCCGAGAGCGAGGGCCGCGTCCTGCTCGGTGGGGAATGCGACCCGGTGAGGCACCGGATCGCGCCGACGCTGATTGCCGTGCACGACGATCAGGACCCGCTGATGGCCGACGAGCTGTTTGGTCCGCTGTTGCCTGTCCTGGAGATCAACAACCTCGACGAGGCCATCCGGCGCATTCAGAAACAGGACAAACCCCTGGCGCTGTATCTCTTCGGAGGGCAGGCAGGCGACCAGGAGCATCTGCTGCAGTCCACAAGCTCCGGCGGAGTGTGTTTCAACGATGTGGTCATGCAGGCAGGCGTCCCCGACCTGCCCTTCGGAGGGGTGGGAGCCAGCGGGATGGGCTCCCATCACGGCGAGGCTGGATTCAGAACGTTTTCGCATGAACGCTCCGTCCTGCGGCGGCCGTTCTGGCTCGACCTGCCCCAGCGCTATCCGCCCTACACCCTCAAGCCGGAAACATTCCGTCGCTTGTTCGGGTGAGTCAGGGAGCTGAAGACGCCTGAGGGGACTGGCGCAGATCGGGAGGCACCTTATCTTTCGCCCAGCCACCGGAGACGCATGCGCCGCACCCTCCTGACCGTCCTGGCCCTGATGGCCCTGTCACCGTTGACGGGTCATGCAGCCAGCGTGACGGTCAAGTCAGGCGAAACCCTGTCTGACATCGCGGCTCGTTACGGGGTCTCGGTGAACAGCCTGATGCGGCTGAACGGGCTGAGCAATGCCAATCACATTGAAAGCGGACAGACACTGCGACTGCCTGGGAGCGTCACGGCGGGACGAGGCCGCCACAACGTCACCTCAGGGGACACCCTCAGCGACATCGCCGTGCGCTATCGGGTGACTGAACGGCAGCTCATGGCTCTCAACGGATTGTCAAGCCCAGATCATGTGGAAATCGGCCAAACGCTGAGGTTGCCCTCCAACGCGGTGCTGCCACAGGCGAAGCCCAAAGCTTCCGCAGCATCCACACCGGTGCCCATCCAGGCAACGCCCAATGCTCTGTCCCACACCGTGGCGCGCGGACAAACCCTCACGCAGATCGCCAAGGCGTACAACATCCCGATGGCGTCGCTGATCAGCATCAATGCCATCGAGAATCCGAACCAGGTGAAGATCGGCACCCAGCTGATGCTGCGTTCCACCGAGACACAGCCTGAGAGCACCACAGCCCTGGTTGCTGAACCCGCGCAACAGCAACCGGCGGTGAGCCCGAGCCAGACCCAGGTCAAGCCGACGGCACAATCCCAGCCCGAGGCCACGAAACCTGCCGAAGCCGCACCTGTTGTCACCGCCAAAGCCACTCAGACCCCTGAAACCAGCGTGGAGGTGAAACCCGCCTCATGGCGCAGCTACGGCCCCCTCCAGGTCGATTGGAGCAATTGGCAGTCCATGGGCGGCAGCGACGTGGCTCCCACCCTCAACAGCGAGGGGCAATCGCTCTACGTGGCGGTGAACTGTTCCGCCCAAAAAATCAATGCCACCGGTGCCAACGGCATGTGGAAAAGCTGGATCGCACCCCAGACGGAATTCGAACGAGCCCTGGTGAAGGATCGCTGCACCACCGCCAGGAGTTGAGCACTGATCAGGCGGCGTAATGCAACGGCCAGGGCTGTCGCAGATAACGCCGTCCGCTCTCCCTCAGATACAGACGCTGACTGCCGTCGTTGCTCTCGTGGATCAATTCCTCCTGCACCAGCCGCCGGGTCAGCCATCCCCAGTGCGCGGCACGGCCTTCCTCAGCATTGAGGCGTTCACTCAGGCTGCGGACATCCGTTCCATGGGCTTTGGCCACCTGCTCAAGAACAGCCAGGGCCTCATCGGACCAGTCCTGCCGCGCACCGTTGGATAAACAGCGATCACACCTGCCGCAGGGGGGGACCAGCTCACCGACGGACAGCAGCAGAGCCTGCTCACGACAGCTTTCGCCCTCGGCCACGGCCTCCATGCGCCGCAGCTGCTGCTGGGCCAGCTCAATCCGTCGAGCCTCTTCAGCGGCGTCACTGCCACCGGATCGGCGCAGAGCGCTCTGCATCGCCCACCCCAGGCTGGTGCGATCCCTTGGAGAAAACAACACAAGGCATTGCGCCGGTTGCCCATCGCGGCCCGCACGACCCGATTCCTGCAGATAGCCCTCCGGCGTGCTGGGGAGATCGAGATGCAGCACAAGGCCGACATCAGCACGATCCACTCCCATTCCGAAAGCCACTGTGGCCACCAGCACGGGATCATCTGCCTCGAGAAAATGCTCAAGCGCCCGATGCCGAACCTCCGGCTCGAGACCGGCGTGGTAAGCGATTGCTCGCACACCATTCGCACACAGGCGCTCCGTCCAGCTCTCCACCGAGCGACGCGTGCGGGCATAGATCAGGCAGGCACCACGGGCGTTGTTCAGGGCTTCGATCACATCCGCCATCGGATCCTTGGGACGCCGGCGCATGGCGTAATGGAGGTTGTGACGACGGGCTGAACCGACCTGGATCAACGGCCTGCGCAGATGCAGCAGACGCAGGATGTCAGCCCTCACCCTTGGCGCTGCCGTGGCACTGAGGGCGACCATGGGAACCCCTGGGCAGAGGTCTCTTAACTGCCCCAAACGTCTGTAATCCGGACGGAAATCATGGCCCCAGGCGCTGATGCAGTGCGCCTCGTCCACTGCCAGGGCAACCAGCTGCCCGGTTGCCGCATGCTCCTGCAGCACCGAGCGGATGGCCTCCCCCTGAAGGCGTTCCGGGGCGAGATACAGGAGGCGCAGCGATCCATCACTGAGCTCCGCAAGGATCTCCCGTCGTCGGTCTGGATCAATGCCGCCATGCAGGCAGGCTGCAGCGATTCCCCGTCGCCGGAGCTGCAGCACCTGATCCTCCATCAGGGCCACCAGCGGAGAAATCACCACCGCAAGCCCGGAGCGCACGAGCGCAGGGAGCTGATAACACAGCGATTTTCCTCCACCGGTGGGAAGAACGGCCAGACAGTCCTGGCCCTGCAGCAGACACTCCACGACCGGACGCTGACCTGGACGGAAGTCAGACCAGCCGTAATGGCGGTGCAGCGCATCCAGGAGCAGATCCAAGGCACACCACAGCTGGTGGTCCCAGCCTACCGAGCCCCAGATCTAGGGGACAGGGGGAGGTTCAAGCTGATCCGGTGCTTCCTCCACGAGCTGGAGACGAACCCGCTTGCCACCGGCCAGCTCGCCGAGCGACACCCTGAGCGTCGCGCCGCTCAGGCTCTGCAGAGCCGACAGCACATCGCGCAGGTAGGGCGTGCTGCTGCCGCTTTCCACCCAGAGACGCTCCTGCAAACCGCCAAGCCTCCTCCAGGAGGTGTGCAACTTGAGAACAGCGGATTCGAGGGCCTGGGCCTGACCGACTGCATCAGCAAGCAACCCCAGTGCATCCAATCGCTGTGCCTCCTGCATCGCCTTCTCGAGATCAAGCTCGCCTTGCTGAAAGGCACGCACCGCAACACTGGATTCCGTGGCCTTGGTGATCCAGCGCGCGGTGTGGGTCACATCCTTGATGCGATCCAGCTCTGGTTCGTCACGCAGCACCTTGCGCAGATCGTCCTGCTGAGGCTCAGGCAGCTTGGCCAGCTCCCTGACCAGCGGAGCGACCACCTTGGGCGGCAACAGATTCTCCTGCGTGCGTTGCCGGATCTCCTCAGGGAGCAAGGGACTGGTGGCTGCGGTGAATTCGTCCGTCAGCCGCCTGACCTGCTTGCGGGTGATCTCCTGCCCCTCATTGGCAGCCTCGGAAATCATCAGCTGCACCTCCGGCGCCGCCTGGGCGGTTTCCATGAAGGCACGCTTGGAAAACTGATTGACACTGCTCTGCTCCAGCACACCCTCACCGAGCATCTCCTGGGCTGACTCGGCGAGCTGAATCAGGCCATAGGCACGGGTCTTGCTGATCTCCCGCTCCCTGAGCCACTGCAGAAATCCCGCCCCACGACCTTCTCCACCCCGTTTTTCGCGATCGCGCACCGCTTTGAGAATGCGTCCCCTCCAGATCTCGGTCTGGAGATCGAACTTGTCACAGACCGACCAGGCCTGTTCCAGCCTTGCCAGGAACTCCATCGTGCTGATGTCATCCTGCTCTGGATCAGGCAGATCCAGCTCCAGCACTGGGGGCTCAAGGTTCGTGGGAAGCAAGGTCGACAGCACACGAGAGGATGGATGCTGCCACGGCGCTGCACCTGACCCAACCTGACCCGGACGGATCAGGACGACATTGTGTGTCGCAACGGCACTGATGCGAAGGCACGGGGATACGCTCTAAAAGCTTTTGAGTTCCAGCGCAGCGATGGCGATCTCCCGCGGTGACATGGTGCGCATCAAGCGCCCCGAGTCCTACTGGTTCAACGAGGTGGGCAAAGTTGCCTCCATCGACACCTCAGGCATCCGCTACCCGGTGGTGGTGAGATTTGAGCAGGTCAACTACAACGGCCTGCAGGGCTCCGACGGCGGCATCAACACCAACAACTTCGCCCTCGACGAACTCGAGCCGGCCTGAACCCCTTGCCGGAACTTCCGGAAGTTGAGACGGTTCGTCGGGGACTGGCGACCCGTCTTCAATCCTTTGTGATTCAGGACCTTGAGATCCTGCGAGAAAGGGCGGTTGCAAGCCCAGGTGGATCCGAGCGTTTCTGCAGAGGACTGAAGGGCCGGCACATCGGCCAGTGGCGCCGCCGGGGCAAGTATCTGATGGCTCAGTTGCATGACGCTCAGACCGGTCAACCCCGTGGTCACTGGGGGGTGCACCTGCGCATGACCGGTCAGTTCCAGTGGCATGAACAACCCTCTGAACCGTGTCGGCACACCCGCGCGCGCTTCTGGAACGCCCACGACCAGGAGCTGCGGTTCGTTGACATGCGCAGCTTCGGGGAGATGTGGTGGATTCCCCAGGATGTGGCCATCGAGTCAGTGATCACCGGGCTGAAGCGCCTCGGGCCAGAACCCTTCAGCGCCGACTTCAGCACCCCCTACCTTCAGCAGAAACTGAAGGGCTCAACACGCTCGATCAAGGCAGCTCTGCTCGATCAGTCCCTGGTGGCGGGCACCGGCAACATCTATGCCGATGAAAGCCTGTTTTCAGCAGGCATTGCCCCACAGACGCCGGCCGGCCGTCTGAATCGCAAGCAGCTGGAACGCCTCCGCGAGAGCCTGGTGCATGTGCTCGAGATCAGCATCGGTGTGGGCGGAACAACCTTCAGCGACTTCCGGGATCTTGAAGGCGTCAACGGCAATTACGGGGGGCAGGCGGCGGTTTACAGGCGCACTGGTCAACCATGCCTGATCTGCGGCACATCGATCGAACGCATGAAACTGGCTGGTCGAAGCACCCACTGGTGCCCCAGCTGCCAGAGCTGAATCTCCTCTGCGATAGGACTAGGACACGCAAAGCAGCACGAGCAGAACGCTGTGGACCAGCCCGCTGAGGAGCTCATCACGACCATGCAGCTGCTGCACAGGAGAGGTTGGTGTGATGGCACGGGAGGGAACTTCAGCGTGGTGGTGCAGCGACAGCCGCTGCGATTGCTGATGGCACCAAGCGGCGTTGACAAAGGATCAGTGACGGCCGCTGAGCTGATCGAAGTCGATCAGAACGGACAGGTCGTTGATGGGGAAGGCAGAGCCAGCGCGGAAACGTTGATGCATCTCCGGATCATTGACGCATGCGTTGCCGGCGCCGTTCTCCACACCCACTCCCTGGCCGGCACCTTGCTCTCGAGGGTGCAGAGCGATCGAGGCGGAGTCCATCTTGAGGGCTGGGAAATGCTGAAAGGCATCAAAGGGATCAGCACCCATCAGAGCGAAATCACCATCCCCATCGTTGCCAACAACCAGGACCTCGAGATCCTGAGCGAGTCAGCTGCCCCCCATCTCAGTCGCGCCCCCCATGCGCTGCTGGTCTCCGGGCATGGGCTCTACGCCTGGGGAGATGATCTGCAGGAAGCGCGCAGGCATACTGAAATCATCGAGTTCCTTCTCGAACTCAGCTGGAGAGAAGCACTCCTGAGGACACGACAGTGATTCACACCGTGCTGCTGGATATCGAAGGAACAACATGCCCAGTCAGCTTTGTCAGCCAGACACTCTTCCCCTATTCCAGACAACGGCTGAAGGCAACATTGGCGATGGGTCAACACACTCCATCCATCGGCGCAGTCATCGATGAAGCGATGAAGGAATGGGCGAATGATTCAGATCCGATCAGCCAGGCGATGCTCTCTGAGGCGAAAAAAAGGTCACCTTCAGCCCATGACCTTGAGAAGTATTTGCAGCACCTGATCAACACCGACAGAAAATCAACGGCCTTGAAGGAGTTACAGGGAATCATCTGGGAGCAGGGCTACAAGTCAGGGGAATTAAAATCACCACTGTTCAAGGATGTTGGCCCACAACTCAAGGCGTGGAAGCAGCAAAATTTAACCCTTGCTGTGTATTCATCAGGCAGTGTTCATGCACAAAAGCTCCTCTACGCCCATACCGCAGAGGGGGATCTCACAGGTCTTTTCAGCGCCTGGTTTGATACTCGCACCGGCCCGAAGCTGTGCCATCGAAGCTATGAATCAATCGCCACTGCATTGACTGCAAATGCAGACGAAATCCTGTTTGTGAGTGATCACCCTGGGGAATGTGACGCCGCCAAACAGGCAGGAATGCAGGCTGTCTTCTGCCTTCGTCCAGACAACCCTCATCAGGAGCCTGGGGAGCATCCGATCGCACGACAACTCGCTGACATTCAGAGTCTCGACATCATGCCATCCCCATGAGAGTGGGAGAGCTGTCAGGGAAGCCTCAAGTTAGCGCCTTCAGGCACAAAAAAAGCCACCCCATCACGGGATGGCTTTCTTTGGATCACACGCGGTGATCGGAATGTTTTACCTGGCATCGAGCTATTTTCTCAGGGGGCTACCCCCCAAAT
>MDTA01069865.1_pt1 | contig 13250 bp, 7 predicted proteins | sample 811151 | NCBI WGS metagenome assembly MDTA01 (sample SAMN05326648, study PRJNA326480) | marine metagenome | isolation source: seawater | place: Indian Ocean: South | collected 2010 | reverse complement strand
TCCACCGCCGCCTTGGTCACGCTCACCTCGCTCTCGACGACGACCGTGCACTCGTACGCGCGGGTGCTCCGGATGGCGTCGTTGACGAATGCCAATCGCTCCGTGCCGTCGATGAACCAGAGCTCGCCGTCGTTCACCGGGTCCGAGACCGCGACGAGCCGCTGACCCGGGGTGACGCCGGCGGCCTCCGCGGCGCTACCGATGGCGACGCCAGTGACGAATATCACCGGTCCCTCGCGCTCGTCCAGGATCACCTTGTCGAACTGGAGCGTTCTCCTCGCCTCCTCCGTGCTGACGACGAGGTCGATAGTGCCGTTCTCCACGTTCGCGCCCGTCGGGACGGCTTTGGCGCGCACGGGGCGAACGGCGACGCGGTTAGCGTCGACGCGACGGGAGGGAAGGCTCACCCCGATCTGGGCGCGGGTTGCCCCGCATCGAACCACGGACGCTGCGCAGGGCATGACGTGTCGACGGCGCCGATGATGATGATATTTCCCGGGCTCTTGCTTGGCAAAACACTTTCCTACACTTGTCAGGCCCTCCTTGATCCAATGTCCGGCCCAGATTTGCTCTGTCCACATGGCGATCGGTGAGGAACTTTCACGCAGCCGCGCCGCCTTGAAAACTGGAGTAAATAGACCCTGGCAACACCCCAGTCAACTCCAACTCAAGAAATTAGACCGTCGCACGCCCGAACCAGAAAAAAAATCGGTTGCTCGTTGTGGATAGAGGGACGCAGTTGTTTGAAACGTCGTTTCGAGGCTGTCCGGCGGGCACTGTTGTCCACGCGTGGGCACTCTCAAGGGAACGTAAGGTCCCAAAAACCCTCCGCGACTCTAAATCTGAGCCGCATCGACCCGGATGGCCGCCCTATCGACCACCGGTCCCGCAGCCGTGGCCCGCCCGGCGCGATCTCTCTCGCTCACGACCCGCAGGAGCACCCATGCGAGGGCCCCCGCCGGTCGCGCCCGAACTGTGCGCGTCGCCGCGCAGGTGCGCATCCAGTTTGAGCTCGAGGGCGCCTCCCCCGATGTCAGGGTGATCGGTAACCACCCCGCGCTCGGAAACTGGGATCCCGCCCACGGCCTCCGCAACGGCGACTTCGTCACGCTGGAAGACCCCGGCGCCATGAGTCTCGAGTACAAGTGGCACAACGGGAGCGAGTACGAGATGGGCGGCAACCGCATGGTCGTCCTCCCGGACGCCGCCGATCGCGACGTTACCCTCGCACTGGCCGTCGTCGATCGCCTTCGCGCGGTCCCCGACGTCGTTTACCAGCCCCCCGTCGTGCAGCAGCAGCAGGCACCCCCCCCGGCGCCCGCGCCAGTGCCCACCGTCGAGCCCATGTACAAGGGTCAGCCGGCGCAGTACGCGGGTCAGTCCGGGTACGACGGCTACCAGGCCCCGGCCAACATAACCTACCACGACCACCACGATCCGTACTACGACAACGACGATCACGACAACGACAACGACGTCATCGATCACTCGTACGGCTCCTACCAGGCTCCCGCCGCCCACGAGGCTCCCCCCGCCTACGAGGCTCCTACGCGGAGCCACGATGACGCGTCCCCGGGGGCCAGCATCGACGACGGCGCCAAGCGCATGCAGTTCGTCCCGGTGTCCGCCGTGGGCTCCGACGCGGGCGATCGCAAACCCGACGGCTCCGGTCCCCCGCGCTGGTTCCGCGAGGGCGTGGTGTACTCGATCCAGACGCTCGGCTTTTGCGGATGCGAGGGACCGCCGGGTTCGTTCTCCGAGGGGGAACGGCTGATGAAGCTGCTGAACGAGGGATGGATCGAGCACCTCGCCAGGCTCGGGTGCACGGTGCTCTACCTCGGCCCGCTCATGCGCGCGTCGCACGATCTCGGCCACGGGTACGACACCGCGGATTACTTCCAGCTGGACCCGCGTCTGGGAACGGTCGAGACGCTTCGCGCGGTGGTGGACGCGTGCCACCTCCTGGGCATCAGGGTCATCGTCGACGGCGTGTTCAACCACACCGGCCGCGATCACTTCGCGGCGCAAGACGTCGTGAGGAACGGGAGGAGTTCGCCGTACTGGGACTGGTACAGGGGCGCGAGGGAACTGCCCGGCGGGGGCGCGGAGATCCCGGGCTGGGAGGGCCACGCGGGGCTGCCCCAGCTGAACCACCAGAACCCGGAGGTGCGCCGCCATATCATGGACTGCGGCAGGTTTTGGATGTCGAGCGAGGGCGCGAACATCGACGGGTGGAGGCTCGACGTCGCGCACGAGGTGGCGCCGGAATTTTGGCGGGAGTTTAGCGCCGCGTGCCGAGACGCCAAGCCCGACTGCGTGCTCCTCGGCGAGCTCATGCACGGCGACTACAACACTCACGTGGGCCCCGGGCTTCTGGACAGCGGGACCAACTATCAGCTGTCCAAGGCGCTGTGGTCCTCTCTCAACGACCACAACTACTGGGAGCTGTCGCACTCGTACGGCCGCGATAAGGAGATGTATGGCGCCCTCACCATGCTCAACTTCCTCGGCAACCACGACCAGATGAGGATCCACAGCCGCCTCAACAACCCGTCCGCGCACTACCCGCTCGCGGCCGCGTCCATGATCCTCGGCCGCGGCGTGCCGTGCCTCTACTACGGAGACGAACTCGGCGAGCAGGGCAAGCCCGGGGGCCCCGAGGGCGACCTCGCCATGCGCCGCGCCATCGACCTCCGAGACGCCCTCGCGAATCAAAATGCCAAAGACATCGCCAGGTGCACCGCCGAGCTCGTCGCGCTGCGCAGGTCGCACGAGGCGCTCCGCGACGCGGACGCCGATCAGGTCCCGTTGGCGCACACCAACGAGACCATGGCGTTCGCGAGGGTCGCGCACGGCGGCGCGTCCGCCGTCGTCGCCTTCAACAACTCGGATAACTCCCAGCGAATGACGCTGCCCGTGGGCGAGAAGATTGGGGCGCACGACGGGTGCGAGTTTGAGGAGCCGCTCGCGAACGGTCAGCGGCTTCACGTGTCCGGGGGACAGCTCCACGTCGAGCTGCCCCCAAATGGGCTCCGGGTGTTCCTCCGCGTGTAAACCGGGGGAAGAGACGGAGGGAGACGCGACGTCAAACTTCGATACTTGCACACATACATATGATAATCTAACCGCACGCTTCAAGACGAAAAGCCTCACCTCGCCAGGAGCGCGGCGTCCACGCTGCCCGGACCGATGCCACCGAGCCTTCCCTTAGCCTTACCGCCGGGTCCCTTTTTATTGGGGCCCCACGCCGCCGCGATCACCGCCGCCATCTCCTTCTCCTCTGCGGTCATCGCTCCCTTTCGCCTCCACGAGGTCCTCGCTCGGATCACCTCCGTCTCTTTTCCGTCGTCTCCCAGCTTCACCAGCTGGTGGAGCACCCGCGCGTTGTCCTCCTCGATCACCACACCCTCCGCCGACCCCTCCCGCGCGGTCACCGCGGCGATGACGTCTCCGTAGCCGCACTCGCTCTTGAACTCGATGTCGAGCTCGTACAGCTGGTAGTCGATCCACATGTCAACCGGGACGGATTCGAGTATCCACTCGGTGTACACGACGTTGTTGACGTGACCGTTCATGTCCAGGTCCAAACGGTCGCCGGTGAACGCCTTGGGCTGGGACAGCGGCAGGTTAGTGTTCCTGACGTCCGGGAGCTTGGGCATGACGTAGTCCTCGCCCATGATGTAGTTGTTGAGGAGCGCGTGATAGTTTGTCACATCCTCTGTGGTTTTCTTGGGAATTCGAACCATTCGGCGCTTGGCGACGTCGAAGGCGACCCATCTGCTGGTCGCCGCGCCCACCGCCCGGCACGTCCCCTCCGGTCCATCGCATAGCACGAGCTCGAAGTCCCTCCGCGCCGACACGCTCCGCTCCACCTCGACCCAGGTCTTGACCTCCACCTCGTCGCCCCAACGCGGGTACTCGTGCACCTCTATGTGCATCTGCGTGCAAACGAACGCCTGGTTGTTGCTCCGCATCTCCGCCGGGGAGGACTGGCCCTTGCCCCACATGGCCTGGATATGATTACACGCGCACTCCTGCATCATGGACGCCACCGTCCTCATGGTGCACGCCTTGTCCGGCCCCACCTCGTCGAATCGGACGGGGAATATCTCGCTGAAGACGCGTCCGTCCTCGATGAGCGCGCGGACGTGCACGGGCGGGGGCGCATCGTGCCCCTGGGTTCGCTGGTCGTAGAACACGGCCGAAGGGACATGGGACGGTCTCTCGGAGACGTCCCGAAGGCGCGGCGCGAGGGAAGGACCGTCGCCGGACGCCTTTCGACGGACCGGTTGGGGGGTCCGGAATCGGTTGGGCGGATTGAATTCATGCCCACCTCGCCGGTCGTTATCCGACCGCGTGAGGACCCGGCGCGTGGACCCGCGCGCGTGGACGGTTAAGGAATTCATCTCGCCGGTCCCTGTGAGGACTGGAGAAGGGTCGCGAGTGACCGTGCGACGCACGCACGTGCCGCGACCGCGCCGATGAGTTCTGGCGGGACGCGCCGAATTCGCAACCGGTATCTACAGAGGCCAAGTGGGCACGCTTCTGGACGAGATACGTCCCAGCCGCTGGATACGGCAACGATAGGCCCAGATTGTCCGAGGCAAGAATTTTTGAGTAAAATGCACGAGTTCGTGGTTAGGTTCACGACCGGAAACTCGAAATATGGGTGTTGAGCATGTGGATTCAACAGGAAATGAAGACCGCATCTGTGTCGATGTCATACGATCGAAGGCGAAAAGACCACCGTTGCGTCAGCGCCGACTTTTCGACAACGTTTCGTTCAAACAACCGCCCTCGCAATCGCGACTCCCGTCACACCGAACCCGCCTGTTCGTCGAGCGCAAGTTCACCACGATGTCCGTCACGACGACCGCGATGTCCGCGGCGAGGTGCTCGCCCGCCTCCGCCATCGCGCGCCGCGCGCGGGTGCGCTCCACCGCCCCCGGGGCTCGCCGGCTCAGGGCGCCGCTCATCGTCGCCGCCTCCGCCGCCCCCGCTGAGGAGGCCCCCGCCGCGAACGAGCGCTACATGGCGCGCGGCGTCTCCGCGTCCAAGGAGGACGTCCACGCCGCCATCGCCAACGTCGATAAGGGCCTCTTCCCCAAGGCGTTCTGCAAGGTCGTCCCCGACCTCCTCACCGGCGACGAGGAGTACTGCACGTGCATGCACGCCGACGGCGCGGGCACCAAGTCCTCGCTCGCGTACATGTACTGGAAGGAGACCGGCGATCTCTCCGTCTGGCGGGGTATCGCGCAGGATGCGGTCATCATGAACACCGACGACCTCCTCTGCATCGGATGCGTGGACAACATCCTCCTCTCCTCCACCATCGGCCGCAACAAGAGCCTCATCCCCGGCGAGGTGCTCAAGGCGCTCATCTCCGGAACCGAGGACGTCCTCGCCACCATGAGGGACAACGGCGTCGGGATCATCTCCACCGGCGGCGAGACCGCGGACGTGGGCGACCTCGTCCGCACCGTCATCGTCGACTCCACCGTCACCGCGCGCATGAAGCGATCCGACGTCATCTCCAACGACGGCATCCGCGCGGGTGACGTCGTCGTCGGCCTCGCGTCCTACGGCAAGGCCACCTACGAGACCGAGTACAACGGCGGGATGGGCAGTAACGGTCTAACCTCCGCCAGGCACGACGTCTTTCACAAGGCGCTCGCCGCCAAGTACCCCGAGTCCTTCGACGCCTCCGTTCCGAGCGACCTCGTGTACTCGGGTAAGTACGCGCTCACCGACGTCGAACCGGAGACTGGGATGACGGTGGGCAAGCTCGTGCTCTCGCCGACGCGCACGTACGCCCCGGTGGTGAAGAAGCTGCTCGATTCCATGGATCGGAGCGACATTCACGGCATGGTGCACTGCTCCGGCGGGGCGCAGAGTAAGGTTGGCCACTTCCTGGTGGACGGGCTCCACGTGATCAAGGACAACATGCTGCCGGTGCCGCCGCTGTTCAGGCTGATCAACGAGTGCAGCGGCACGGAGTGGAGCGAGATGTACAAGGTGTTCAACTGCGGGCACCGCATGGAGGTGTATGTCTCCCCGGAGAACGCGGAGAAGGTGATCGAGGTGAGCAAGAGCTTCAACATTGACGCGCAGGTTGTGGGGCGGGTCGAGGCCATCGAGGGCAAGTCCAAGGTGACCGTCAAGAGCGAGTACGGCGAGTTCACCTACTGATGAGCAAACGGGCAGGGATTCGCGGGGTGTGTTGATATGTGCAGCGAGCGAGCGATGCGTCCATGTAATGTAACAGTCCAAAGTAGACGCCACGCAGCGCCGCGTCTTCGCACGCGCGGTGAAAGATTGGTTGAAGGAAAAGCGCGCAACCGCACCAAACACCCTTCACAACGCGTCGCGCGGGTCGGGGCGCGCCGCCATGGGGATCAGGGTGAGGGCGAGCGCCTTCGCTCATCCCAAGTCTCCGCACGTCGCCGCCGTGGACGAGCGACACTTCGTCTCCGCGCTGCAGCTCGTGCTCCCGCGCGGGGGCGGCGACGCCGGCGATGGGGCGAGCGCGACGGAGGGTTTCGCCGACGTATCGGACGCGCTTCGACGCCGGGGTGCCGGCGGCGGCGTCGACGGCGCGAGCCCGCTCGTGGGATCCGCTCCGGACGGCGACGACTTTCGCGTCGCGCGCATGACCCTCGCGCAGCTCGTCGACGACGCCTTCCTCGCGCAGCACGTCCGCCCGGAGTCGGGCGCGCGATTCTTCGCGTGCCCGCTGGACGGCAGGCTCGACGCCGACGACGTCGTCGCGATAACCCCGTCGGGTCACCTGCGCGCGTCGCTCACCCCGTCGACCCACGCGCGCGCGGGAGTCACCGGCGCCAAGACGGACCGCGGGACGCTCAAGCACGAGGCCAGCGTCCACCTCGCGAAGAAAGAGTTTGTCCCCGGCGAGCCCTTTCGCGACAGGCTGGCGGCTTGTCTCGCCAGGCTGGACGAGGAGGGCGACGGGCGCGGCGCGGGTTGGTACGCGTGCGCGTGCGAGAGAGCGACGGACGGCGAGCCCCTGGCGGTCCGATTCCCGCCCGGCGTCGAGAGCGAGGGGAGGCGAATAACGCACGCGCGCAGGCTGGTTCGAGGGGGCTTGCGCGGCGGCGGCGGCGAGGAGGACGACGGGGAGGGGGAGGGACCGCCGGCTCCCCCCGTCGAGTTCTTCCGTCGCGACCGGGGCGACGAGGCGTCGGCGATGGACGCAGACGATGACGGGGACGGGGACGAAAAGTCGGCACCCGGGTACGGGTACGACGGGGACGGGTACGACGGGGACGTCGCGTCGCGCCTCGCGGGTTTTCACGAGTGGATCGGCGCCGTCGCGGCAGGGATCGGGCGCGAGGCAGGGGTCGGGGCCGCGGGCGACCGCGTCGTCGCCGAGGCGCACCGGTGGGAGGGGCTGCTCACGCCCAGGATGGTTCGAAGCGCGGTGGAGTTTTGCGCCGATCTGGTGGACTCGGGTCGGTATCCGTGGGCGGTGGTGACGTCGTGGGGGTTTCCGGAAGATCCGACGAGGGCGCCCGGGGCGAGCGATTGCGGCGAGCTGACGTTCGCGGTGACGCCCGGGGGTCGGTACCTGCTCTTCGCCGACTCGTCGTCGTGAGGACGCGGGCGGACGCGGGTTTAGTCTCGAAAATCAACTCTTGTATTGCAAACAGCAGCGAGCTCGTCTAATAAAGCTCGCGGTGGTGGGAAACTGAAACCATGACGGCACGTCACTTTGTAATACGTACACACTGCAGTTCTCTTGATACGATGACGACGGTGTCTCCGCGGTGATGGTACAGGTTTCTTCCCGGACGCTCCTCAGTCCTCGTCCTGGGTGGAGGCGTGACGGGTCGGAGACGCGGAGTTTTCCTTGGAGCCGCTGCCGCTGCCCCCGTTGTTGCTCCCCCCGCCGCTGCCGTCCTCGCCCTCGTGGCTGACGTCGTCGCCGCCGCTGCCCTGCTTCTCCTCAGCCTCGTGGTCGTCGTGGTCGTCGTGGTCGTCGTGGTCATCCACCTCCTCGCCCTCTTTGAGCCTGACAAACTGACCCCGGACTCGCGGCCTCGCCTCCGCCAGCCTCTTGCGGCTGGCGTACCTCACCTTCTTCTGAAAGTTGCGCTCCTTGCGCTTCTTGAGGAAGCGGGCGATGGCCTCGGCGCGTCGCTCCGCCGAGGTGGACGCGGCGCCGACCCTCGCGAACGTCTCCTGCTGGTGCTGCACCGCGTCCTGGAGGACGCTGTAAAACTTGGAAACAAACTCAGCCGCCGCCGCGCTCGAGCCGAGGGGACCCGCGGCGGACGCGGAGACAGCCGCGGCGGACGCCGCCGCGCCCATGTGCTGCGCGTAGAGCATCGGGTCCACGCCCGAGGGGCACGGCGGGAAGGGGTTCATCGGCGGAGGGGTGGTCCCGTCGCCCGGCTGGCCCATCGGCGGAAACGGAAACGGCGAGAAGGGCATCCCCGCCGACGCCGCCGCCAGGTTGGGGGGCATGCCGAAGAAGGGCGGCACGCCGGGGTAGCCCGGAGGCATCTGCATCTGCGCGGCGGCGGCGGGCGCTTCACGCTTGGCGGCGTCGTCCAGCCCCGTGCCCTCCTCCGCCACAGCCGCGATGCCCGCGAGCGACGCGAGCGCCCCCTCCGCGCGCGCGGCAACCTCGGGGTTAACCTTGAGGCTGACCACCTGCGCGGCGGCGGCGTCCTCGAGGTTGAGGAAGCTCTGAAACGCCGATCTGGACGCCGATCGCCGGAGGCCCGTCTTGGCCGGACCCTTCTCGCCCTTGGGAGGCAGGCTGAGCTCGAGCATCGTCGTCGCGCCCCCGTACGCCTTGACGAGCTGGACGGAGAGGCCCTCCACCTTCTCGTCGTCGCCCGCGCCGCTGCCGGAGCCGCTGCTCCCGCCCCCGCCCGATCCGGATCCCTGGCGCCCCCCCTCGCCCCTGGCCCACCGGTCCATCCCCGTCTGACCCTGCCTCCCCTCGCCACCCTTCCCCTTGGTCTTAGCCTCAGCCTTCTTCGCCGCAGCCTGCGCCTTCGCCTGGGCCTTCGCCTGAGCCTTCACCTTCGCCGCCTCCTCCTCCTTCGCTCGTTCCTCCGCCTCCCGCTGCGCCCGCTTATCGGCGATGCGGCTGCTCCGCTGCCTCCTGCCCTCCGCGCCCGTCGGCACCAGCTCGCCGTCGCCCCGCGCCTTCTCCTCCCGCGACTCCGGGCTCGGGCCCCGCTTCCCCTCCGCGCCGGTATCCGTGGACTCGTTCGAGTTACCCGCCGCGCCCTGGCCGCTCCCGCTGCCCCCGCCAGCCGCGGACGCACCCACGGCGGCTGCGGCGTCAACCGCGGTCGACGCCGTCGCCAGCGAGGCAGTCGCGCTGGCGTGCCGCCCCAGACCCGCAACCTGCGCCTTCTTGAGGGGCTTGACCAGGTAGTCCTGCGCACCCGCCGCCTGACACTTGTTCTGGAACGCGTCGTCGTCCACGGTGGACATGACGACGACCGGGATCGACTTGAACGGCTTGTCGCTCTCCTGCACGATCCGCATGAGCTCCATCCCGTCAACCTCGGGCATCATGATGTCGGTGAGGATGAGGTCAAAGTCGGTGTCGGGGGCGAGCAGCGCGTCGATCGCCTCCTTACCGTTCGTAGCCGTGGTCACTGTACATCGACGACGGGATTTGGTGGGGAGGGAGGAGGGGTCAGTCGGTGGGTCGTCGTCGCGCTCTTCCGCATCGGAAATCCGCATCAGAAATGCCTTCCAGAAAATATCGTGAAAAGATCTCGGGGCCTCGGGTGTCACGTGGGAGGTTGGTGGTTCAGGTTCTCCGGTGACGCGGCGTGGTCGGGGACGTACCGGTGTGTCCGCAGCTCTTCAGCAGCGCCTTGACGAAGACCAGAGTCGAGTGATCGTCCTCGACGAGCAGCACGTGGAGCTTGCTGTCGGCCCCCGCGCCTCCCGCCAGCAACGCCGCGGCGTCCACCTTCGGCTTCGCTCGGGCCATCGCCGCATCGTCCGCCTTCGCGTCGGTCGCCGGATTTGCCGCGGTCGGCGCTGCGCGTGCCGCGACAGCCGTACCGCCGGCCATGATCGGAACCTTAGCGACCAAAGTCAAGCGTGCCGGTGGTCGGCGATCGAATATACCCCTCGATCGAACCCGCGACGCGCGTTCTCCGGCCACGCGGACGCGTTCAAAATGCTCGGGCTTTCAACGCCGGTTCGCGGCGAGTCCCGTGGGATCGAACGAAACGCGTTCGCCGAACGCCGCGACGAGCCCGCGATGTGCGCTCCGGATCGACGACTGCACACGAAAAGCACTCGGGAAACTGTCGTTGACCTCTGCGTTCGCGTTTCTCGCGCCTTCGCGTGTGCGCGCGCGGTGCCAAGACCCAGTCCTCGTCACCAATGAATGCTGCTCTCGCGGCAAGCCAGATTCTCACTTTTCCTCTCACAGCCAGAAGATATTTTTTGTCGTGCCCCGCTGGCAGCTCTGACGCGGACACGATTTGACGATTTACTCTCTGGGGTCACTGGTCGTCGATAGGCGATCGAGGTAAAATTGTGCATCATTTCGGAAAGTTCCAAACTAAAAGTTGTGTGTCATAGAGATTGCGGGATCACGATGCGATTATGCGGGATCGACAGAGTGCCGTCATGATGACTCAGTCCGGTGCCTTTTCTTCACAGTGGATTCCGAAAGTGAGGCCAGGGTCAACGAGAAAGTAAGGCCAGGGTCAACGAACGGAGATCCGGACCGTTAGGAAAAACGGGGTTTGGGACTCGTCGGTCGGGTGTCGCGAGTCTCGTTTTGCGCGTCTGGCTGGTTGTCTCGTTTGGTTATCAAAGTTCTACTCAGTTTACGTCCATGCCGCCACCCTTGGGGCCATTCTTGTTCACCTCCATCCCGAGTTTTTCCAGCAGATGATCCGTCTCCACCTTGCTCACCAGCAGGTTCACGCTGCTCTTCCCCTTCCAGCACGCGATGGCGATCTCCTCCGGCGAGCACCCCGCGGGCAACGCGCTCGCATCCGCCGCGGATATCCTCGGCACAAACACGCACGAGCCGCTCACCGCCGCGTTCACCTCCGCCTTCGTCGCGTCGTCCATGAACTTGGCCCTGTCGGGCTTCTCCGGGTCCTCCGCGCCCGGGAGCTGGAGGCTCCTCCTCTGGAGAATCAGCCTGAGCTCGTCAATCGTCGGGTGGATGATCTGCCGGTTCACAAACGGGAGCATCATGTGCAAGCCGTCCTGCACCAGCCTGTAGTCGCACGCGCCCTCGGATGCCGTCGCGTCCTTGTGCTCCTGCCTCTCGAAAACCTTCAAACCCGCGGCGATCACCTTGAGCTGCTCCCTGTGGTCGGCGGCCAGGTACTCGCGGAGTCCGTCGGTGAGCGCGTAGATTCGCTTAGGGCGGGTGTTATCCGCCGTGCGCGTCACCGCGTTCTTATCCAGCGGGAGCTTGGCGAGGTCGATGCCGTAGGTGTCCCTGATGCTGTGAATCACCTTCTCGTCGGAGACGGGGAGGATGGGGTCGAGGCCGCCGAATTGGGAGCCGCCGCCCTGCCTGTTCCTGGTGCCGCCCCCGCGCACCTCGGTCAGGAGCAGCTCTGCCTCGGGCTCCAACGGGGCGCCGCCATTCGCTGCGATAGCCTCGCGCTCGGCCCTCAGCTCGTGGGTGTTGACCAGGGTGAGCTCAACCTTGACCGTATCATTCACGACGTTGAGGTCCGTCTTGATAGTGATCGGGCCCTTCAGTTTCTTGGGCCCCGGGTTGAGCGACGCGGGCATCTCGGCCACCTTCTCGAAGACTGCAATGAAGAACCCGCCGGTGTCGTCCTGGTGGGGTAGGATCCTCATGCACCGCTCGAGGGGGAGCTTCGCGTAGCTCGGGTCGGGGAACATGGTGGGGTGCACCTTGGCGACCTCCTGGGCCTCCTCGAAGGAGTTGGCCTTGCCCGCCTTGGTGTGAACCTCCCAGGTGTGGATGCCTGGACTGCGGATGAGCTTGGGGAGCTGGTCGGACATGTCGAGGAGCTTGAGCGATCCCTCACTCTGCTGGAGAAGCGCAGCGACGACGGCCTCGTCCTCGATGGGGTTGAAAGTGCACGTGCTATATACCAGCCTACCGCCGATCTTGAGCAGCTGAGCCGCGCGGACGGCGATCTTGAGTTGCAGGGGGTGGAGGCCGTTGCCGTTGCCGACGCTCCACCTGGGCCAGATGTCGGGAGCCTTGCGCATGGTGCCGTCACCGGAGCAGGGCACGTCGCACAGGATAGCATCGAACTGGAATGTCCTTCCACCCCTGGACACGATATCGGGGAAGTGCTGCGCCTCGTGGTTGGTGACGAGCAGGCCCGGGGAGTTGGCTCGCTTGGTCTGGTGCGTCAACAGGTTGCACCGCTTGAGATCCACGTCGTTTGCGATGACAAAGCCAGTGGGAAGCTTCTCCTTCTCCTCGCCCAAGGAGCCGTGGAGCATCTCCAGCAGCTGGAACGTCTTGCTCCCGGGTGCGGCGCACATGTCCAGCACCCTGTGGTCCGGGGTGATGTTGAGGAAGAACGCCGGAATCATGGACACCGTCTCCTGCCGCGTGATGGATCCGTACTCGTTCGCGCGCTTGACAAAGTCGTGGATGGACTCCAAGAACGGGAGGCGCCTCAGCTGCTGCCTGCTGTAGTTGAACTGCCACGCGAGTCGGTCCGGGTACCATCGGACGGCCCGCGGGGGTTCGACGACGTTCCCCTCCTCGTCGATGGACTGGTCGCCCTCGTTCACCTTGGCGAAGAGCTTGTTCTCGATCTGGTCCCTGATGTCCAGCGCGAACTTGCCGGTGCCGTTGATGCGGAAGGAGGTCGGGAGCGGGGTGCGAAGGGACTCCATGAACGCATCCCACTCATCCTCGGGGACGATCCTCTGGCCCTTGTAGTACTCCTCGAACTTCTCGTTCTCCTTGCAGTACGGCTTGTATTCGCCCTTCGCGTCGGGAACGCGCGATTTCTTGGGATCCCAGACGTTCTCGCGCTTGCCCTTCTTGAAGTCGCGCTTGAGGATGCGGTCGTCGCCGCCGCCGCCCTTGCGCTTCTTGTTGTTGTACCGGCCGCCCATTTTCGTTTGTCGAACGCGCGTTCGTCCAGTGGGAGTGCGGCTGCAGTGAGAGCGCGGCGGTGGAAACCGCACGAAAAAGCGGCGGCGGCTGGGCGGCTGCCGCTCGCAAATTTCGACTCAAGAACCGAGGGTTCGTCGGAGAAAGCGCAAAAACGACAGCGCGCCAG
>MDTA01018829.1_pt1 | contig 13250 bp, 12 predicted proteins | sample 811151 | NCBI WGS metagenome assembly MDTA01 (sample SAMN05326648, study PRJNA326480) | marine metagenome | isolation source: seawater | place: Indian Ocean: South | collected 2010 | reverse complement strand
TTTTTTTTTCAAAAAAGTTTATTTTTTGAATTATTAAATTGTGTTTTAAAGATATTTTATTTAATGTTGTAATACTCAAATAATTAAGATGTTCAGGGTAAACTCTATCAAGTGTTAAATTTCTTAATAAAGATGGTCCATAATGGTGTTGGCAAATAATTGAGCCATCATATCTTAATATTTTTGACACTATTGAAAAAAAACTGTTTAAATTTTTAATATTTCCTAAAAAATCATAACATAATATTAGTTTGATATCTTTAAATTTTCGATAATCAAATTCTTTATTAAAATTTCCTAAATTAATTTTTTTAAATATTAATTTTTTTTTATTTATGTATTTTTTATCAAAAATGTTATTTTTACTAATCTCAATAACTTTATCTTTTTTTTTCAACCTTACGATTTTTTGTATAGCTTTCCTAATCTTATTAATGTTTTTTTTTAAATTTATACTTTTTGCTTTGTGATTTGTGTACAAGCTTTGATATGAATTAGCATTTCTTGAAAAAATATTTTTGCAACTACTACAAAAATATATTTTTAAGATTAAAGACCTATTCATTGAAATTTTTTGGAGGGAGTCACTATTTATTGTAAATTGTGGATATTTATTTATTTTTAAAAATTGTATTGCTTTTTTTCCACATATATCGCAAATAATTGTCATGCTTTAATTTTATTTAATTTAAAAATGCTTAGTTAATAATTAATTAAAGTATATAAACTCATAGTCTCCTGTATAATTGGTCATTTGAAATAACCATTTCCATGCTACTTTATCAATAATTGTTTCAGCTGTTAGAGCCCAACATTGAACACCAAATTGCTCTTTTTCATTCCTATAGGACTCAACACAAATGTATTTTTTTTTGGATATTCTCTCAATTTCTTTTAACGCATTGAATAAATCAGGTAATTTGAAATTGTGTAATGTTGTATTTGAAAAAACGAAATCAAATTCATTTGATTTAAATTTAAATTTTTTTCTAGCATCGTGATGAAATATTTTATTTTTAATTTCTTTTTTTGCATTTGAAATTGCATATCTTGAAAAATCACAACCAAACACTTTTTTACTATTTAAAAGCTTTGAAAGTTCATAAATTAAATATCCTTTTCCACAGCCGATATCTAATATTTTTGAATTAGAATTTAAATTATAATCAACAATTAGTTTTTTTGCGAGGTAAGTATGATAATTTTCAATATACTTGTAGCCTCCATAACCATACCTTCTATCTCCATCCCAATAATCTTTTCCATATTTTTTGGCAATTTTCATACAATAAACTTTGTCATCCACCATTCTTTTGATGTAATTTCGTTTGGATTTTTTATGTCTATAATTGACATAAAATTTTTCGGTCCCTGATTCTGATTTTATTATTTTATTTTTTTTTAAAATTTTCGAACTCAAATTGAATATTTCAGTTATTTTTTTTATATCTTTAGATGTTTTAATTGATTGGTTTTCAACTGCAAAATGAAGTTCTTTTTTCTTTTTAATTATTTTTTTAAACAAAAATTTTTGTAATTTTTTATCTTCGGGCAATTGAAGAATGCTGTAAAATATTATTCCATCATAATTACTTAATTCTTCGATTAACTCATGTAATATAAATGTACTATTTTTATAAGCATATTCAGTCGCACTCATTAAAAAACTGTAACCATTGGTTTTGCAATATTCTTTATTAACTATGTTTTGCACATGTTGAGGCGCTCTTTCATTGAAGAAAGGTCTACAAAAAATATATCCTTTTAATGTTTTCATTATTCAAATGGAAATTTGTATTTTTCGCCAATATCGCTTATAGCTCTCTTAGTAATTGGGAAAAAAAACTCCCCAATTTTTTTATCACCATATGGGGAATATATTGTTTTAAATCTACAATTCATCGAAACTCTTGTTTCATTTTCTAAATTAACTACATTTCCATGAGGTAAAGATTGATTAAAAAGCAAAAATTGATTTTTATTTATTTTTATCCACTCAAGATATGGTTTTAAAAATTCAAAAATTTTTTTACTACTTTTATATTTTTTTTTTTTCATTAATTTTAAAAATTTATCATAATATTTTGGTTTAAGAATATACATGGACTTTGTCTTATAACAATTAACCATGGGCACCCATAAATTTATTTCGTATGCAGAGTCTCCAGACCAAACATCTGAATGTATTGGCAATAAAGAGGTTTTATCTTGTGGAAATTGTATGCTTAAATTTATATTTTTTTGCATCATTAATTCATTACCTGCTAGAGAATAGAGATCATTTCTTGCAAGATTAAAATAATTATATTTAAGCCTCGTATCTCTATTTAAAAAATAAATTAATTCTAATCTAAAATTATTTAAATCATTGTAATTAACATGCTTATGAAGAAGATTTAAATTAATTTTTTTTTTTGATTTAAATATTTTCTTAAGTATTTCTTGATATAAATTATCTAGATAAATTTTAGAAGACTTTTTGCTGGTATTTACTATATATCCTTGAGATAAAAATTTTTTAGTTATTTTTTTTTCTTTAGAGTCTAAGTAAATCATAATTTTTGTGAGGAATGAAGAGCAAATAAATTAATTACCTCTTTATACTTTAGCTTTCTATTAAATTGTTCAATTTTATTTTTAATCTCATATAAATTATAATTATTATTTAATAAAAATTCTATAGTTTTATTGTAATGTATTCCATGTTCTCTTTCGCTCGCTTCTGATAATTCAATAATAATTTTTGGTTTATTTTTTTTAATAACCTGCTCACAACTTTTTAAAGCATAATAATCTACTCCATCAATATCTATTTTAATAAAATTAACATCAAAATTTATAATATTATCAATACATATATCACCTTCGTTTGTTCCAACTTTCCCAAGTTCACAGATTACATTAGTTTCATTCTCAAAATTTTTTTTTAAAATTGAATACACATTTGAATTACTTTCAAATGAATATATTAGGCTTTTTTTCCCCCCTATTTTTAAAAATAAATAAGTAAAAAAACCAATATTTGCTCCCACGTCTATACAGTTTGAACCTTTTGTTAAATAAATTTCTAATATTTTTTTTTCATAAGAATTATAAATATTCTTATATGCAAATAAGTCTCTGGAAGGATTAGGATAATTTTTTGTAGATAAAAAAAATTTTTTACCATCATAATTACAATTTTTAGGCTTATATATTGGCCAAACTATATGTGCTAATATTTTTGGAATAATTATATTGTATTTTCTTATAATTTTGATGAATGGTGCAACTTTAAGTATTTTTTGTCTTACTTTTTTATAAATCATTGGTTTATTTTAAATATTTAAACCAAACTTCAGTAGCTTTTGAAATACTTTTCTTATTCCAGACTGGGGCACTTCTCCAATTATTTATATTTTCTAGCATCACTCCTACGCCCTCTTTTACTGCAACTGTGGGTTTCCAGTTTAAAACTTTTTTTGCTTTTGTGATATCAGCTTTTGATCTATCGGGTTCTCCCGGTCGTTTAGGTATAAAATTTCTTTTTTTACTAATTAAGTTTGCAATATAATTGACTGAGGTCTCCTTACCACTTCCAATATTAATTATTTCATTACTTTTTTTAAGTTTTGATGCTTTGATAAATGCTTTAGCTACATCTTTTACATAAATAAAATCTCGGGTTTGCTTACCATTTCCTACAATAGTAAGAGGCTTATTATTAAGTTTTTGAGCAAGAAATACTCCAAATACAGCTCCATAGGCACCTGATGTTCTGGATCTAGTTCCATAAACATTAAATAATCTTAAAGATGTGACATTTAATTTGTAAACTGTTCCCCAGTGAATTAATAAATCTTCTCCTAGTTTTTTTGTTAATGCATATGGATACATTAGTGAAATTGTACTTTTTTCATCCGTTGGAAATTTTTTAGGCAAACCGTATGAAGATGCTGAAGCAGCATAAACAACTTTCTTAACTTTATTTTTTACGCAAGCATCTAATACATTTAAAGTTCCTGTAACATTTGTGCTGTAATATAATTTTGGATTATTAATACTTGGAACAATATCTGCTAATGCCGCCAAATGAAAAACAGTATTAATATTTTTAAATAACCTATTAAATCTATTTGAATTTTTAGAAATATCAATTTTAACAAATTTTACACGTTTGTTTTTTAAGTTTATATTTGATTTTTTTCCACTTACTAAATTATCTAATACAATGACATTGACTTTATTGTCCTTAAGTAGTTCTTCTACAATATGACTACCAATAAAACCACAGCCACCCGTAACAAGTATATTTTTTCTCATTTAATTATAAAAGTTTTTTATATTTTTTAATGAAAGATTTAGCAATATTTGATTCAGCATAATAAGCATAACAGTCTTTATTTAAAAGTTTTTTAAATTTTCTTTGAAGTACTGAAGTAACGAAATTTTTATTTTTTGCAAGTCTTTCTATTTCTCTAACACCTTCTAATATTTCTTTAGGGCTATTGTCAATTAGCTTTATATTATTAGCTTTGAACTCTTTATCTGATCTTAAATTTGAAAAATTATAATCAAAAACATCCTTAAAATTTATAATTTTTTGTGTTTTAATATTTTTATAAAGTTTAGGAAGTGCTATTGCTTTTCTTGCGACCGGAAAAATTAAAGACATTGGCGCCATATCGACTGTTAAAATTGGTTTTTTAAAAATTGTTGCAAATTTGTAAGGACCTGAACAAGTGCCAATAAAAAAACTACATTTGCTAACTAAATACAACTGTAATAATTGTAAATTTTCATCAAATTTAAATTTAGTTAAATCAAAAATTTTATTTCTATAAGGGTTTTTACTCATTCCTTGATTCCCTATTCTAATAATCTGATAATTTTTTTTTAATAAATATTTAATTGACAAGCCAAAGTTTTGTATTTTAGATGATCTGTAAGTCTCGCCATCAAAAGGTTTAAATGAATTATCTCGCACATGTAAAATTACTAATTTTTTTTTTATTTTTAAATTTAAATTTTTCAAAATTTTTTCTGCTTTCAAAATGTCATCTGTATCAAGTTTTATTGAAAGATCATTTTGTCTTAATATTTTATAGCACTTGGCGGCTTTTCTTGTGGCAACATAGGAATTAGTATCAAAGGTAACATTATTAAATAATTTTTGATAATACAGGAGTAAACATAAAAACATGTTGTTTACTTCAAAAAAACTATATTTTTTTTTTTGGTACTTTAACAAAGATTTATTTGCTATAAATTTACCGTATGTGAGTATTAATGGTTTAAAATTAAATTTGTATTTTTTTTTTTCATAAAAAAAACATTCTAAATCGAAAATTTGATGACCTATTGCTTCTAGTGGTGCGGTTAATAATTTTATCTTAAAAATTTTAAATATAACATAAACAAATTTATTAATAATCCAAAAAATCAAAATTGATGGATATCTTAAAAAATGAAGATCACGCTTATTTATGAAAGGATCCGATATAATTTTAAAAAATTTTGTAAACAATTTAATTAGTCTAATTTATTTTGCTACCCTATGAACTTCACCAGTAGGATCAATTGTTAAAGCAGAACCTTTTCCTCCTCCGCCATTTTTAAGATCTTTTGCAACAATCATTCCATGATCAATACATCTATCAAAATCAAGCCCGTATCTATATACACCTTTTCTTCCCACTGAATAAACGTTCTCTGGCATCATCTTGCAATATTTTTCTGCTAAATCAATCCATTTTTTAATTGGTAGTGGGTATAGCTTATTGTTTAATGATGGTGTTTCAACTCCTAAAAGAGTATTTTTTGCTTTATACCTTGTTAGCTTTTTATACTCTACACATCTAGTCACTTTACCTTTGCCTGCATAGTATAAAAAATAAACATCTTTTGGGAACGCTTCCTCAATTGGTAAAATAAAGGGAAAAAAATCTCTTCCAATATATGGAAGTTCTCCATGACATTTATCGAAGAATACATCTGGCGAAATTGTCGAAACAACAATATCAAATTTATGTTTTTCACCTTTGATAACAAATTCTTTTTTATCAATATCATATTTTTCAATTTTGGTATTTAGTAGAACTGTAGAATCTTTTGTGGCTATATCCCAATAATCATCATAACCATTATATTTAAGCGGATATGCTGAAATTCTATCATGGAAAACTTTATCTTTTCCTGAGGCAATAGAAGGACCTCTAGGAGACCAATTAAAAGTATCGATTTCGCTTACCTCATTCACCATCCACATTTTCTTATTGTAGTCATGGATAAATTTTTTATATAGTGTTTCACCAACGCTATTATACCAATATTCTTCAAGATTTTTTGCACCAGCTGGACCTTTGGCATTATTTCTCTCTTGTGTTATTTTTTCATAATCTGGCATTTTTTTTATATCAACTTCTGTAATTGGGAAGTTGTAAAACTCATCGTCTTTTTCAACGTAAGTTTTAAATTCGTGCTCTTTACAGCTTCTCATTGGAACATATTTGTTTAAAAAATCAAAAAGATATGCTTTATCTGTTAAAAAATGTCTTGGACCAAAAGTGTAAGGATGTCCACCCATATACATTGTTTTGCAACCTCCTCCGATTCTTTCAGATGCCTCTACAACCAATATTTCATAGCCTCCCAGCATAGAAATTTGATGTGCTGCGGCACACCCTGCAGGTCCTCCACCAATAATTAGAACTTTTTTCATAATAATTTATTCGTTTACCATTTAATTTATAAGAAACATGTTAAATGAAGGATAAATGACCTGGTTTATTTCCAGTTGGTTTTTTTATTACTCTTTTTCCTTTAACATGGTCGTCTAAAGCTTCATTTACCTTATGTTGTAAACATAATGAGCCGCACATTTTTTGAGCATTAAATTCTGGTGATGCTAGATAATTCATCACTTCCCAATAATGATCTGAATTCCATATATCTTTAAATCTCTGGTTAACAATGTTGCCAATGTGAAATTTTTTATATTTTTCATTAAATAACATTCCGCATGGTGCAACTAAACCAGATCCTGAAATCTGAATCATAAACGGAGCACCAAAACATCTTTGATATTTTCTAACACCTTCGTCTTTAATTTTAGACCACTTTATGACAACTTTATAATCCTCATCTGAAAACTCTTCTGCTTTCTTAAGCAAGTGATGATGCTTCTCATAATCTTTATAATCTATTCCTAAATGGGAATCCTCTGTATCAGAACAGTGCTTTATAACCGCATAATCTGGTCTAAGTTTTTTTCCTAGTTTTGCTAGCGGTATTATTTGATCTGCATCCTCTGGCATAAAGACCATTTGCATACCTATAGTAACATCTAATTTATTATTCTTTTTAATTTCAGCCATATCTTGAATATTTTGACATACTCTGTCAAAATATTCTTCTTTGCAGCCCATTATTTCAGCATATCTTTTTTTTTCACCAGCTGAAAAATTAACTCTTAAATATGTAAGGTATGGTAGAACTTGTTCAGCTTTATTTTTTGTTAATACGAAACCATTAGTTCCAACTGCCATGGATAAACCAAGTTCGTGGCCATATCTACATGCATCTACAAAAACTGGCGAAATAGTACTTTCTCCATCAGAAACAAAGCTGATACCTTTAACTCCTATTTCTGCACAATCTTCTAAGAAATCAAAAATAACTTTTTTTGTTATAATTTTTCTAGAATTTTCTTGAAACATTGCATAACAAAAATGACATGAATAATTGCAGGCTCTTGTAAGAGCCATGTCAATAGTTATAGGAGCTATCCTTTCACCTCTTTCCCAAGAATCTATTCTATTTTTATGCCAAGCAATTTTTGTTCCATCTAAAATTAGCTCTTCATTTTCTCTTTTGCTATTTTTAATCATATAAACTATTTTTGTCTTAACTTATTAGCATCTTTTTCATAAATATAAAATACCTCTAAACGTTTATCCAATCTCTTTCTAATTAATTTTTCTAAGTTTAAAAAAGATGAATATAAATGTATATCTTTCATTTCTTTTTTTTCAAGTTTATAATCTACCAGAATTTTTACTTCATCTTCAATTTTAATAAAATTAAACTTAATATTATTATTTTTTGAATTTTCAAAAATTAGTTTTTTGATTTTTGTAATTTTATCTATTTCAGAAAGTTGTTTCCAGTTTAAAGAAACTTTCTGGTCAAAAGTATTTTTTTTATCTATTATTTGATTTTTTTCTTTGTACTTATTAAATATATCTTTCATTATTATTTGTAGATCTTTGTAAAAATGATTCATAACAAATGGTGTAATAATACCTTTAATATTAGATTTGATATTTTTTTTTCTTATAGAATGTTCAAATCTCATTACTCCATGCTCATATGCTTCATGTAAAGGCAAACTTATTATTATCTTAGCGAATTTAACTAGTAATGATCTATTTTCTATCTCACAACTAAACTTTATAGATGAAATATTATCTTTTTTTAGTTTAACAAAAAAATTTATTTTATTATTTTTGGCTGCAATATAATCCTGATCGTCAATATAATATTTAATTTGATTTTTATTTATTAAAAATAAATTTTCATCTTTATGAACTTTAGATGAAATATCAAAAATATTATTTGTTAATATTTTTTTACTTCCTTTTTTAATTTTAAAAATTTTTAATTTTTTATCTTTTTTCCTTTTTTTTTCTAATTTTTGATAATTTCTTACGGTTTCATATAAATCTTTAATTTCTATTTTATCGAATTGTATTACATAACTTCCTTTATGCACTTTTGAAGAAATATTACAAAAATTCTTTGCTTGATTTATGATAAGTGCATAATAATTTACTATAGTTTCTTTTGATACTTCTATTTGAACTTTATTGTAACCATTTGATGAAACTGAACTAATAATTCCAAAAATACTTAATAATAAATCTTCATCTGGAACCCATAAATTAAGAGCTTTTGTTCCAAAATCTCTTAACTTTGAAAAAAGTTCATTGTTATACTTTAACAATTCTTCGTCATAGTTTAATTTTATTAAATTTCTAGTCATAATTTAAAATAAAAAATTTTTCTCTATAACCATTGAGGGTATTTGTTATAAATTTAGTTATATTTTGTTCCTTAGCTAAATCGTTTTTAATTAAAAAATTAATTTCTTTTTCACAAGGTTTATTATTTATATCTTTTAATTGTCCATATTTACAGGCAATAACAAAATATTTTTTTTTATTCATTTTAATAAAAGGAATTAATTGTTTTTCAAAATCATCATGTTCGCCAGGTAATAAATTGTATTTAAGATGGTGAAACCCTGAATATAAATTATATCTTATTTGATAGGGTTTACAATCTCCTTCAATATATGGCGACCATGATGCTGCTTGGGGGGAAGGAAAAGATACTACATCACTGCAATTTATTTTATTTTTTTGTAAATAATCAGCAACTAAAATTCCATTACTAAAATTATATTTTATTTCTTTATAAAAGTATGAAATAGAAAAAATTGAATTAACAAATAAGGTTATACAAAAAAACAAAAATACAAAAAAATTAAATTTATTTTTTAAAAAACTTCTCTCGATATTATCTCCAAAAAAAACTTTAATTAAAATAAAGTTTAAAATGACAGCTATAAAAAAGTAATGCCTATATCCACTTAAGGCTATAATTAGGAAAAATAATATCAAAGAAGAGCCTATTAAAAATAAAAAAATAAATTCTGAAAATTTCTTATTAAATATTAAAAAACCACAAATTACAGAAAGATATATTGTATTGTACAAAACAATAATATAATTGTACTTGTAATATACTTGTTGTTCGTGATAAATAGAGTCAATTCGATCAATTGGATGTAAATGGTTAATCGAATAAATTATACTATAAATCAATTTAATTGATTCTTCAAAATCTCTTAATACGAAACTATTCCAATCTCTATCAACAAACGGTAAGACAAAAAAAAGTGAAATCAGCAAAGAGAAAAAAACTAAAATTAAATACTTATTATTCTTTAAATTTAAAAAATAGAAATAATAACGCTTGAAATTAACTAAGATATAACACGCAGAAATAATTATACCGAAGATTCCAGTCAAAATTAAAAAAGAAATATTCAAATTTTCGTATGCCTTACTTTTGTTTTCATAAAAGGTTAGGTAAAAGATTGAAGGTAATAAAGCCAGGTAATGTCTACCTATTATTGAATAATTAGTTAATATAGGATGACTACATAACAAAAATATTAACATTAAAACTGGAATTTTATTAGAATTTTTTAACACAATTAAAAAAATCAGAAAAAATAATGAATTATAAAGTTTTAAAGATAAAATTTTATCATTCGTTATTAGATAAAATATTTTTACTACGAACTGATGTATTGGTAAAAAACCTTCAATTCTTGAAATTTTAAGTATTTCAAAAAAACTCAATTCAATTGCAATATTAAGAACTTGACCTTCATCTCTCCAGATTTCGTGATTAAATAATCCAATTTGCACTAAAGAAAAAAATAACAATAAGTATATTGATTTTTTTTCTAGCAAAAAATTTTTCATTTTAGTTAATTATTATAAAATATAACAATATCAATTATTTAAATTTTAATAAATAAGTAGTAAATAACTGGTAAAATAATAAAGAATTATTTGATTTTGCTTACGAAGCTTTAAAAAAAGTTTCCAAAATTTAATCTGAACGATATTGAAGATCATTACATTTGGAGAGCAAAATATGCTCAGCCAATTACATCTTTAAATTACTCAAAAATTATTCCCAAATTTGATACTCCATTAAAAAATGTATTTGTATCTACAATGTCACAGATATATCCACAGGATAGAGGTACAAATCAAGCAGTAAAGCATGGAATTAAGAGTGCAAATAAAATTTTAAATAAATAATTAAATATTTTTATAAATTTTATTTGCGATATGAAAAATTTTTTTTTGAAATTCTTTATCGTCAACAAGTTTATTCAAATGGTTAAATTTATTATATAATAATTTAGACCTCGTTAAGTAGGGGTTTTTTGAAATAATCTTTACAATTTCTTTTGAAATATCATCAGGATTTCTACCTATAAAATATCTTATGAATTTTGAAATTAATTTTTTTAAAATGAAAGATTTTTTATCAAAGTTTGATATGATTAATCCAGGATTTATATTAAAAAAAATACATTTATTAGGAAACTTACTCTCTAAATTTTTTGACAAAGCTAAAGAAAATAGTTTTGATAAAGCATAAGCTTTGAGAGAAAACATAGTTTTCCTTTTGATTATATTTGTTAAATTTTTTTTGTCACATTTAATATATGAATGATAAAAAGACGAGATATTTATTATTTTGATTTTGTTATTTCTTTTTTTTTTTTATGAAATAATAGTTTAAATAAAAATGCGATAGAGTATTCAAGTTTAAGTTTTTTTGAAAATTATTTGAATTATAAATTTGACCTGCATTATTAATAAGTAGATCAAAATTAATTTGACCAATAATTTTTATTATTTTTTTTACACATTTGCGTTCAGATAGGTCAAACTTACAGAAAATAACTTTAGATTGACTATTTTTATTTTCAATAACTTTTAAATATGGGTTTCTAGAAACTAAATAAAAATTAGCCTTTGGATATTTTTTTTTAAGTTTAAAAAATAAAGATTTTCCTAGACCCGATGAGGCGCCAGTAATAAGGATGTTTTTCATCTAAAAAAACTTAAAATACATTTTATAATAATTAAAATTTTTTTTGGAAGATAAACTTTATAATAAGCATTAAATTTTACCCAATTTATATTTTTGTTATGTAAATACTTATGTTTAAAAACTAAAGTATACTGATTATATTCTTCCATCTTATTTGTAATTATTTTATCTTTAAATGTTTCAAAAATTGGTGTACCTGGATAAGGTGTAAAAACACTAAATTGGACCAGTTCGTTAGGTAAAAATTTAGCATACTCTATCGTATTATTTATAGTTTTTTCATCATCATCGGGGCTCCCAAGCATAAACATTGATTTTGTAATTATTCCATTATCTTTTAATTTTTTGATTATTTTATACTGCTTGTCCGTATCAACACTGAACCTTTTAATGGAGCTTAAAATTCTTGAGCTAGAGGACTCTATCCCAACATAAACCATCCTTAAACCAGCTTTGGATAATTTTTTTATTAATTCATCATCTAAATTGTTTAAGTGAGTTTCAATTAAAAAATATATTTTAAGCCCTCTATTAATTATTTCATCACATAATTCTATAGTTTTATTTCGATTTATTGAGAAAACTGGGTCTCTGAATACAAACTTTTTAAAACCATATAAGTTATTTAAATTTTCTATTTCATCAACAACATTTTTAGCACTCCTATATCTTACTTTCTTCCCTTGTTGGAGCGGATATGTACAGTAGTTTGAGCAAGAATAAGGACATCCTCTTTGAAAATGAATTGGTATAGCTGGGGCCGAATTATATCCAAGAAAATTGTTTTTTAATTTATAAATTTTTAAATAATCATACCATCTTGGGAAAGGCAAAATATCTAAATTGTCCAACATTCCATTTTCGTTTGCCTTTTGACGTAAAAAATCTTTGTCTAAAAAATTTTTATTTAATTCGTTTTCAAGGAAGAATTTTTCTGGCTCTCCTTTTATAATTATTGCCTCTTTATTATACAAATTGCTTTTAATATTTGAAAAAATTCCTATCACAAAAACAGGTTTTTTTTTTTTTATAATTTTATTTACAAATTCTACTTCACTTTCGCATGCAATAATAGACGAGGGTATTATATAAAAATCATAATCTTCTGAAATTTCTAAATCTTTATTTGACTTTACGTAATCAACTTCATGTCCTTTGTTCTTTAAAATAGTGTAGACATAAATTGCACTCATTGGAGGCATAGATAACATTGATCCTAAAAATTTGTTTAAAAATTTTAAGAAAAAATTTCCTGAAAAATCATTCCCAGTACCATACCCGCCTGCTGTATCTTTTATTAATCTATAGTCTACGAAAGGATATATGTCTGCAATAAGTATCTTCATAAAATAATATAATATTCCCTATATAAAAAATCTGCAAAAAAATTTTGAGGGGTTTAAAAAATATTATGAGTTTTTATTTGCTATTTGAGACAAATGTAATTTAAAAATCAATAAATCTATAATAAAATTTTTTTCAGTGCATAAATCAAGCCAATTGAGCTATTAGTACTGGTCAGCTACATGCGTTACCGCACTTCCACACCCAGCCTATCAACGTGG
>MDTA01203112.1_pt1 | contig 13252 bp, 9 predicted proteins | sample 811151 | NCBI WGS metagenome assembly MDTA01 (sample SAMN05326648, study PRJNA326480) | marine metagenome | isolation source: seawater | place: Indian Ocean: South | collected 2010 | reverse complement strand
TGCTCCATGCTCCATGCTCCATGCTCCATGCTCCATGCTCCATGCTCCATGCTCCATGCTCCATGCTCCATGCTCCATGCTTCATGCTCCATGCTTCATGCCTTACACCCTGACACGCGTCTTCCTCAACCATTACTCGCTTGGCCGCTTTCGGTACGCTTGCACGTACTGGTGCAGTGCCCCAGCCGCTTTCGCTGCGGAACGAAAGATTGATCCTATCCGTTCTGGTGAGTCGGACGCCAGACACCGGTGGATTGCCTGCATGCCTCGATGCGAGCTCGCGTGAAGCGTCTTAGTCTGTGAGTCTGTTGCGTTGGCTCTGCTGCGAGGAAGTGCCGTCTCAAATTCGGCAACTGCTGGTACGAGCACAACACCGCCCCGAAGCGCGAGTCCGCGCTTGAAAGCGTAGAGTGCACCAGCCACGAACGTCTTCACCGTTTCGTGTCCCACGTTGGATTCTCGCATCGCAGGCGTTCTGCAACAAGCCAGCCACAGCTCGTAGAGGAGTGCGTGAGAAAGCAGTTGGAATCGGTGGTCGTGAAGAAGGTCGTGTCCGGCAGACGCGACCACCCTTTCGAGCTTGGCCTTTTCGGCAACCACGACCTTTTCCACCGCAAGCGAGATGTTGTGCAGATCATCAAGAGTCGGATGTCGGTTCGCGGCGAGCTGTACTCTCACGTACTTGCGGACGGCTGAGATGTAGAGCGCGTCGCCGTCGAGAAGCTTAGAATTCACCTTTCCGTCCGACGGTGCCGTCGACCGTTCCCGATCCCTTGTTCCGATGAGCATTCTGAAGACGCTCTGGATGTCGTGAAGCGCCGCACCCTTGCGTATTCCGGGCGCCGCCCTTTTCGCCATCGTCGGCACACGCTCTGAACCCTCCATCGGGTTTGACACCGACTCCGTCTGCGAGCTACCAAAGCAGTCTCCTTCGCCCACTCGAACCGCGTCCGCTCGAACCCGCACACACTCCGCTGTTCGCTTCAGGGACCGCTTCCTGATGGCGCCACGCGGAGGTGCAAGCGATAGACCTAAGTGCCGGCCGCCACCACACTCGCTGCGTCTGCCGCGATTGGCCTCGCCGGCTCCTGTTGTTTCGTTGGCCTCGTTGGTCTCGTTGGTCTCGTCTGTGGCCTGGCCGCCTTGGAGTGTGCCATCGAGGTAATCGTAGGCACACCCCGCGCTCCACGCTCGTTTAGACTCGACATATGCGCTCTTCTTTTTCCGCCACCCACCGACCGGCGCACCACTTCTTGCGTCTGGGTCGGCACTCCAGATGCGACGGCCGGTGCAACCATCGACCCGCTCGCTCACACTTCCAAACACGATTCCTGAGAAAGGACACGTGTAGCCACTGTCGGCATTTGGCACCAGGTGTGGGCACGTCGACGAACAGTAATGCATCTGACCGTTTGGCCCGGCGCAAAGATACTGCCGCGCAGCGTCGGCGCGCCCCCCCAGCAGCGACCGCCCCGTTGCATCGTCCACCCCATCCTCGCAATCTTCATTGCACTGCAAGTTCTCGTTGTCCGACAAGTCCTCGTGTAACAGCAACGCCGTTTCCGCCTCCCTCCAAAGATCTACTTCGCTTATGGCTTTAATCTTGTCCCGCTCTGTATCTGTCTGTAGCTACAAGCACATACCCCCGCCTTTTTCGGCGTGTGTGCACATAACATACACGTGCGCGGACGCACACACACGCCAATCGTTCTTAGCGCAGACTCTTCTTCAACCTTGAAATCTCTTGCTCCTGTTTGAAGACAAGCCGAGCCATCATCCGCATGTTGGTGCACGTGGCGACAAACAGCTTGCCTGCGGTTGCGTTGTCTTCCGCACCGCACCCTTCAAGCGAGTCTGCATCAATAGCCTCATAGACGTCCAGCTTTCTCTGAAGCCTCTCGATGACCGCGTACGGGTTGTCCACCGGCACCCCGTTTGGCTCCGGTGTTGGCGTTGGCGGCGTTGGCGGCGTTGGCGGCGTTGGCTCCGGCTCCGTTTGGTTGCTCGCACCCTTTCGACATCGACGCGCAATCAGCACCTCAATTCTCTGCTTCCACAACCACGCCCCCATGTGATCAGACAGAGACACCTGCTTAGCCAGGTCGTGCACTAGCTTCTCCTTCTCGGCCGTCATTGCATCTAGACACTTACTCATAGCTGCCTTTGTGCACTTCCAGTTGCGCATCTGCGCCGCGTGCCCTTCTTCCTGTTCTCGCATCGCGGCACGCTCCTCGCTCAGCTCCTGCCGCGCCTGCTCGGCGAGCTCCTCGCTTCGTTTGATCTGAGCCATCAGCTCCTTCTCTTTGCGCCGAAGCTTCTGAGACTCAGAGGCCCGAAGCTCCTTCTCGACCTTGTACCTTTCTTCCGTCTTTTCGATGTCCTCTGCGATTGAGATGGACTGAGCCTCGAGCTCGGAGACCCTTTCGCGCTTCTCCCAGAGCTGGCATTGGACCTCCTCCAGATCCTTGGTCAACGCAAAGTTCCTCTTAAACGCCTTCTCGAGCTCTGCTTTCGTGCGAATGAGCTCATCCTTGACACTTACCGCACGCTGTCTCTGGAGTACGGCGTCAAAGTCGATGGCGTTCTTCAGCTCGGGGTGCTCGCGGATGCGACTGCTCACCTCTTCTCGAAGGTGTACGTCGTGGTACTTGCGCACAACCAGCTCAAACCGACTTGCGCGAATTGGTCTCAGATGCGATGCGGTTGGTGACAGTGTGTACTGAAGGGTTGAAGTCGTCACTTTGTAAAGCGGGACCAGCGTGCCAGAGTCCTGGAAGCCTAGGAAGCCTTGGAAGCCTGGGAAGCCTTGATTGCTCGGGCCGCTTGGGTGTTCCGCACGCGCCACGACCCGTAGATCCATCTGAGCCTGCGACGCCGGTGCCGTCCACGGAAGGCTGTGAGTGAGCAGCAGGCTTGAGTTGTCGCTTGCCGCCTCGCGGATCATGATGTTCACGCTCTCGACCATTGCAACCATACTCGGGCTCTCGCGGCAGGTCTCGAGCGTGACCTTCATGGGAAGCAGGTACCATATATTTTCGTACTTCTCCGAGTAGGTCACCGACCACTTTCCTCGAATGTTGCCGACCACGATCAACTTCGGCAAAGCCTCCGGCAAGCCAAACGGCGAGCGAACCGCTCCAAATTCGCTTACGACAGTTTCCAGCAAATCGAGCTGCTCCTTTGCCGCTGACTGGGGCCTCCCGCCTCGACATCTTCCCGCATGAAACTCTTGGAGCTGAAGAAACGCCTTGTACACGGTCTCCGTCTCTGCATTACGGACAAGCTGTAGCTGCACCTGCTTGTGGACGAGGTCGCTCGGCAGTGCAAACTCGGACCTCGTGCCACAAGAGCCATTCGATGTCCGCTGCAGCTTTGTTGGTTCGGGCGTAGACGTGGGCATGGGTACGTGAAGCGGCTGTTTGGCTTTGACATGCCCTCTCTGGTTTTTTGAGCGAGTAGTCATTGCCTAGTGCTTTGACCTTCCTCCCCGTCGCTCCTGCACGCAGTCGCCTCCTTTAGCGCAGGCACCGCACTTTCCTTCTTCGGTAGCGTGGTGCTGGGTACGCGACGAGGCGCGGTGGGCACGGCGACGAATGTTCAGGACAAAAGAATTTTGGCCGGAGCGCCCCCAGCTAACACACATACGTCGCGACTCCCAACCTCACACCTTACACGCGCGAGACCAGTGTCTCGCTCATCGTAGCGATCGTGTTCTGAAGCTCGATGGCGCTCCGACCCTTTGGGGCGACAACCTCGCGAGTCTCGTCGTTGTTGGTTGTTCTCTTCGTCAAACAAAGTCCGATCTCGCTGGACTGCGAGATGTGTCGAGCAACGTCTTCGACACTCAGGGCCGCGCTCAGCGCCGACGCCACCGAGGGCGTGCCAGGAACGCCTTGACCTGCCGTCGCCAGAATGGTCTCCACGGAGCGCTGCACACTGTCGACGGCACCCCCCGCGCCCAGCGCGAGCGCATCCCTTGTCGCTGAAACGACGTCGACAGGAACTTGTTTGGCAGACAAGGAGTTTGCCGCGTTTGCGTAGGCCTCGACAAGCCGCACTCGGTGCTCCTCCACGCGCTGGTCCACCTCTTTCTGATGAAGCCTCACCTGTTCCAGATCCTGAGCGGCGGTGTCGACAAACGTCTGCAGCGTGGCAGCCTGACTCGCGAGCACACCCGCCACGGCGTGTTGCGAAGACAGGGCGGCCGCGGTGTAGGCGTCGAGCCGCCTTGCGAGCACGCTTGCCTTTGTCTCGAGACCGCGCCGCGCAGCCATCCTTAACACCGAACGCTGGAACTGCTTCTGCGTCGCCTCCACCTGCTCCCGGTCGACCTTGCGGGCAAGCTCGTCAAGGCCACGCGCACACGCGGCATCGCACACCTTCCAGCGCTCCGAGAGGGTGGACAGGGTCGTGGCGTCGTCGTCTTTTGGCGCTTCGAGTGGCAGGTCACCGATGGCTTTTGACACGAGAGAGGGGCGAACGCGCGCCGTCCCAGTGGCCGCACCTCGAGCTTCCGCCGCAACCTCCGCCGCGGCCGATGCGTAGACTTGATTCGAAAGCTTCTGCAGTGCGTCGTGGGCCTTGGTCTGGTATGTCGCCATCAGCTCGGATCGCACCAGTAACGGGCTCCATAACAGAGAGATGTCGCAGTCCTTGCGGGCCAACGGGCTCTCGTCGGCGAGGACCGCCTTTGCGAGGCTTTGCAGCACTTCCCCGCAGTGCGCACGGTAGAACTTGACCGAAGCCGGCGCCGTTATGTTGAGCTCAGAGTCGGGCTCGGAGGCGGCATCAGAGGCGGCCTCTGACGAGCTTTCTTTGGGATCCTTCTTGTCGCTACACGGTATGTAGCACTCGCTTTCGCTTCGACAGTTCTCTGGGCAAGGCGCCTTGTCAGCCTCCACACCCAGCTTCACCCCCAGCTCCATCGCCCGGGTCTTGAATGCGTCCACGAAGTCGCTCGGGTCTTTCCCCAGAATGCGCAGCGCGTCGCATCTCTGCTGCAAAGCTGTGGCCTGAGCGGCAACCTCCTCTTCAAAGACGCGGCCCATTTGGGATGCGACGTCGCCGTCGAACTCGGGAAAGTCCGCTTCGGCGGCGCCGGCGAGCTCGGGTGCGTCCACCTTCCAGTCATCCATGCACTTGACGACAGACTCTGCGTGTTCCTGTAGATCCTCTACGAGGGCAGACGCTGCCCAGCTGTCGTCTGTGCACAGGGTCGTGTTGATGGGCACGGGAACGAGGTCGAGGCTGTGTGCGTCGTCGGCGGCGCCTTGATCCGAGGCCATCTGACTGATCCTCGCCACCAGCGAGCCGTCGGCCTGAACGGCCGGCAACATGCCTTGGAGCGCCGGCACCGCCTCGTCTGATAAGGGCTTGCCTCCGGTCCAAAGCGCTTCGAAGCACTCTTTCATGTGCGCATGCGCGCGCTCGCCGCCATCGTCGCTGCGAGGAGTCACGAGCGTCTCGGCTTTGTCACAGGTGCCGTCGGCACGCAGCGGGCGTAGGGCCACGTGCCGAGACATGTTGAGGTCGTTGCAGGTCAGCTGGCCTACCGGAAGCTCGCCCGGCTGGCCCACGGGCACGTCCCGCGGCTCCGAATCCACCCTGAACACGTATTTGATCTGAGCGTCCTGTGCTGGGCAAGAGGCGATCCACGAGTCTGTGGGTTCCTCGCAACCAAAGACCCTTGCGTGAGCGGCTTTGCTCAGCTCTTCGGCTGCCATGCGGCGCGTGCGGAGCGTCACGCAAGCGGAGACTGCTGCATTGCATGCTGATTCGATGGCCGTTTGGGTGGGAGCCGGCGCTTCGTCTTCAGGCGAGGTGTCGACGAGAGTGGGCGGCTGCGACTGTGGCGGCTTTGGTCCGCTTATCAAAAAACTCATAACTGAGCCTTGCGACTGTCGCGCGCTCTCACCCTCTTGCTTCCTTTCTCTCTTTCTCTCTCCACCCCTCTCTACAGAAGCCTTATCGCGACGTCGCGACGACGACACGCCACCGATCCGCCTAGCGCGCTCGCTGCGCTAAAGCTAACGCTGGGCACAAAGAAGAGGAACGAGTCCAGCAAGGGCGTGGCCATGGCCACTGACGAGGAATTGCACGCCAAAGCCTGCAAGGCCATCAAGGCAAGCTGCAATCACAACACCCGCTCCACGCTCCAAAACGGCGTGAGCTCTCACCGACTTGGACAGGGCCCAGTCGTCTTCCGCGACCTGCAAAATATTTTTCACGCACTTACTAGCCAGGCGGCGGACGTGCCTCACGTGCACGTGGGCTCGCTCGAAAAGGACATTGTGCTGTCCGTAACGCGACCCTCCGCCCCCTCCTCCGCGGAGCCCTTCCAACCACACCAACCGAACCAAGCGAAACGGTCGTCGTGGTCGTCGTGGCCTTCGTGGCCGTTCCGGTCGTCGTCGTCTCTACGCGGAGAGCCATCACGCTCCAAGAAGAGGGCGCGTGACTGTGAGGGCGCTGAGCCTGAAGCGGTTGAAGCGGTCGAGAAGAAGCAGAGACCTGACCCCCCACCCGCTCCCGCTCCCGCTCCCGCTCCCGCTCCCGCTCCTGCTCCTGCTCCTCCACTCACAGCTCCGCGCGGTAAGGACGCACACTCTGAGGAAAAGGAAATCGCCAAGGACTTGGTGCGCCGAGTGCGGAGCAGGGTCAAAGACGGAAGCATACCAGACCGCTGTTTTGCCGATGCGCAGAGGCACATCACCAAGGTGTTGGTGCATTTGAAGACGCCCTGTGGCGAATCGGTGCTGGAGAGCCACGCGCTCTCGCTGTGCGTGCGCCAGGAGCGGCCACGCCTGACGCTGCTCGCCAAGCTCCGCGGCGGGTGTCCGATACGCCTTGACGTTTTAAAGGACGCGCTCGGGGCGACGTTTGCCGACGGGGCGCTTAGCACGGACACCCAGCACGCACTTTTCAAGCCACTAGATGGTGCGGGCACCAGTTTCATTGGAGACCTAGGGTGCGTTTCGAGCAGCGTGCTGCTCGTCGCCGCAATTCCAGAGAGCTAGTCGGTAGTCGGCCTAGGAAGGTCTGGTGACCTGCTTTAAAAGGCATGTGGCATTTTTTCGTCCGACCTTCCGGATAAGGAAGGTGCTTGCGAGGAGCAGCCTCCAACCATAAGCCGCACGTGGCACGGTTGTCAGAGTGGGCATGAGCATGAGCACGAGCATGCGGCCCGAACTACCCTCGCTTGTGCGGCTGTCTGCACCACCGCGTTCTCAAAGGCCAGCAAGCGCGGATGGATACAGTGACTCGGACTCGGCCTTGCACAACGCTGCCACTGCCGAGGCGTCGATGACACTGCGGCTCACGGCGCTGCATGAGGCCCTCGGCAGCCTCATTGTGGAAATCGCAGACGCCGCCGACGCGTTTGAGTGTTCTACTCAGACGCTGCACTACCTTGATGACGCAGCGTCAGCTGATGTCCATGCTAAAGAGGAGAGCATCGATCGAATGTTCGAAGCTGCGCTCGCACGTGCAAAGGAGCTCGAACTCGCAGATCCGACGCACAATCATGACTTCCAGCAAGCAATAGACAGCGCTGCATGGGAAAAGAGCCGCATGCAGTTTGCAGTGGACTACGAGCGCCCAGTGATACAACTTCTTGCAGATGCAATGCACCACCTGGACGAGGTGCTCAAAGAGCACAGAGAGAAGTCGGTGCGTGCGCTGATGGAACGGCGGCTTGCTGTTCAAGAGCAACGAGAGCAACGAGAGCGACGAGAGTAGAGGCAACGGCGGCAGTAAGAGCGACAACAACAGGAGCAGCAGTAGAAGAGATAAGCGGAGCAACACTGTAAACGCGCCAAGTGAGATGAGTTTGCCGTCCCTCGTAGCCCTCTCCGAACGTCCGGATCTGGAGAGGGACTGGTTTCACACCTGCGGCGGAAGGGTCAACGTGCCAACGCCCTGCACCTGGGAGAACGTGCCGGGCGCCCGTAAGATGCGGCTTCTACACACGCCGGCGTCAAAGGTAACGTCCGAGTACTTGACGCCGTACGAGATGCAGGACGTCGTCGAGCTGCTGGCGGCTGGCGACCTGCACTCCGTCGAGCACGTCCTTCCCAAATCCTACCTGAAGGGGCGGCGCGGCGTTTGCGACCCGCTGGGGTGGATCTCTGCCAACCGCCACGCCAACTCGCGGCGGTCCAACACACCGCTGGTCTTGTGGAAGACCGAAGACGAGGAAGAAGGGGTGGAAGGGGGCGTGGTCGCCGGCCACTATCTACCGCGCGACCTTCGGGCGAGGGCGCGGCTGGCGCGAAAGTGGCTCTTCATGCGGTACACGTACGAGTGTCTCGGCGAGGTTGAGACGCGGCCAAGCAGAGAGCAGCGAGAGCACCGCGACGCAATCCTCAGCCTGGCGCGGAACGAGGAGATATCGCCGACGGAGCTGCAGATGAACGCATTCTACCGCGACACGATTGGGTGGTCCAATCCCCTGCTGGACGAGAGCGCATCCGTTCGCAACCGCTTCTACGACGACCCCGGGTTCGCGGAGACAATCTTCGCCGGTGGCGCGCGCGGATAGCTGATAAAGGGGTTGGTGCCAAGTGAGAAGGGGAGGTACGCGTTTGTGCGTTTGTGCGTCTGTATGTGCCGTTCATGAACCAAATGATGATCATTCGAAGGGTCGCACCTCACGGCCACGACGGCCACGGCCACTGCTACGAGCTCGTGCCACCGTCGCATACGCAGCAGCATACGCAGCCGCAGCCACGGCCACGTCCGCAGCCGCAGCGGCCTGCAGGCGTGACGATTGGTGCACGTTGTAGCTTCTATTTTACGGCAGCGTGCTTCTTTGGCATAGCCTTCAGCATGGCGGCTTGCTCAGGCTACCCCCTGTTCCCTGGCTGCCCCGCCCCGAGCCGCGCGGCGGGAGGAGTTCCGGTCGAAGAGGGTGCAGTTTGCGTGCGTCTGCGCCGGCGGCGCGACTACCTCGTGGCAGAGCTTCCGCTGGGCACGCCGGCAAGGCTGACCAACGTGCTCGTTCGGCTCGACTACAGCGTGGCCAGCGGCAACGCCTCACACGCACTGCGTGTGGGCGCGGCCCGGCTAACGGAAAGCAGCACGCTGGAATGCGACGAAGAGCTCTCGTGCTCGGACGTCGTGAGGCTGACTCGAGGCGTTGACACCGACCGCGCGGACCGAGCGTTCGTGTCCTTCCGGTATTACAGGAGCGAGACGAGCGCACACGAGCCACCGGATGCCAGCACCGGCTTGGCGCTGGGCCTGGACGGCGAGCTCCTTTTGAAGCGAAACAGTCGTGTGTGGCTCGGTGTGAACGAGCTTTGCTGGACGCAGCGTGAGGAGCACGGGGAGCACGGGGAGCACCAGGAGTTCGAGGATGGCGCGATGCACCTCAGCGGCAGCGTGGCCGCGTCGAACGGCCGGCTATTTGCGAACGCGTCGGAGCTGCAAGGGCTCGAAGGCTCCAACCTCCTAAAGCCGCTTTGGGACGGCACGTGCGCCACCGAGGCGTTTGTTGAGTCCGTGGAGCTCTTCCCGGTGATGGCTGCGTTCGAGCGAGATTACCTGCACCTCATGAACTCCCGAGTCTTTGATCTCGTCGACACCTCAGCATTGAACGACCGACGCAACGTCGTCCAGCTCGGGCAGCATTGTGCGAACGCATTACCGGAGTACGAGCGCGCGCTGTCGCTCTACCTGATGGACTGTCGATCTTCAAATTCCATGTGCCAAGGCATGCCGTCGCTCGCCTTCCGGCTTGTGGCCGACAATTCCCTTTATCTAGACCTTTCGGAAGACGCGTTCAAGCTGCAGCTGAGCCGTGAGGCCGCGCTGCAGGACCACCTTGGGGCTGAAGAGACGGTCACGTTCATCAGTGCAATGAAGCTCCTGCTCATGGTTTTGGCAGCGGCGACATTGTGGATTAGGACAAAGAAGAACACAAGCGCGCCATCGTTCCTTTTCATTCAGTGCGTGCGCGCGCACGCGCGCTACGTCGCGGAGACAAAGGCACTCAGCGAAAACGCCTATTGCGACTGTCCAAAAAGGACAACCAAGCACCCCGGGCAGAAGGGAGGTGCGTTCACACCAGACGTTGAGGCAAGGCTGCTCGCACTCGAGGACGCCGCGCTGGGCCTGCTCTGTTGCATAGCACGTGTCGGCGTAGTTTTCTGGCGCTGGGACGCGCTGGTCGGCGATGGTCAGCAGCGCGCCGCGACGCTCGAAATACTTGCGGGTGGTTTAAGCGCCGCGCACTGGACGCTCCGTTGGGTTCTCGTGGGACCGAGCACGCTTCAGGCGATTTTGTTTCCTGCGCTGTTTGCGGCGCCCGACGAGGCGCCCGCCGATCCGGACGCGCCGCTCTCTAAGCTGGGCGGGAGCTCCGCCATCTTGGACGCGACGCAGGCGGTGCTCGTGCTGTACGCACAGACCCCACTGTTGATCTCAAACGGCGGCTTTGATGAGACGGCGCGTTTGCTGATCAGCGTGCTGGTCGTCCTTGTTACCTCACAGCGGTCTTGCTACGCGGCCGCGTGTTGTGCGCTACATTACTGCGGCGTGGTTCAAAGGGGCGAGCTTACTCAAGACACAGGAGTAGACGGCGGGTACAGGTTGGTGCTGCTCTTCTCGGTCGCATTTTGGGTCTTCCAGGCCTCTGTGCTCGCTGTGTCAGTCGCCGACCTCGTGGTCGCGCCGTTCTCGTACGGGGTCACTCGCACGGTTCTGGGTTCGGAGGCAAGGCTCTTGGTGGCCCTTGCGACGCTCAGTGTCCTCGTAGCAATTTCCCTGCCGGGGATCTTGCAGTCAGCCGCGGAGCTGCTGCGTCTGAGCAAACGTGAGTTGTAATTAGAAATGCAGCAAGTTGCCCTCCACGGGCCACCCGCTTCCCCCAACACACACACACACGCGCGCGCGCTCGACCTAACCCTTCGGTGGGCAAAGCAATACTCGGATCGGTCACAATCCCAGTATCGAGAACCACGCCCAGGCGTGGTCGCTCTTGGCGATTGTTTCAGCCAGCACTTCGATAGCATACGCGCCGTCGTCGGAAAGGCCCCGCTCGAAGTCCTCTTTGCCGATCGCGCGGAACGAGCGGCGCTCTGCCTCGGCGCGTGCTGCCTCAAGTTTCTGTTGCTCGACAAACTCCATCACCAGCGGCAGGTAGCGCGCGCAGTCAGCTGACTTGCACTCAGCCAGAAGCCGCGATCTCACCTCACCCGCCGTCGGCACTGATGCCAGCTTCCAGAGCTCAGCAACAGACACGCGCCATTCGCTGTGGTCTTTCTTGGTGCTGTTGTTGAGTTGTTGCGTCTCGGCCTTTGATTGAAGCCGCCTCGGCGTAGAAAGCACCCGATGTGGTTGGGCGAGAGGTTGCTGCGGCGCGGGCGGTGTCGGAGGCCGCGGAACGGGCGATGCAGGCCGTTTGAAGGAGTGTGGCATGGGTCCCGGCTTTCTGTCCGAGTGCAGCAATGTGACCGGTTGGCGCCAGCGAACGGGCGGCATGTCGAGGTGTCGGGTGTAGAGGTGACGGAGGCGATGGCGTCGATGGCAGCGTGGCGTCGATGGCGGCACGGCAGCGCGGGTGGCACGGAAGGCGACGAGTCACGCTTGTCGCCGCGTTCTCGTTTTTTTGAGCGCGCCCGCGAAATGGCGCGAAACTGTGACCTGCCAAAAATAGAACAGTTTGGGCACCGGAACAGAAGCACCTTACTCTTTTTGGCAAGGTGGCTTTTTTGGAAAGGCACCGCCTTCCCGCGCAGTCTTTCGAACGCTCGCGCTAAGCTCTTGTTGCCGTACTGTGCGCGCCTCGACCTCGTCGATTGTCGATCGGCTTGGCGAGTGGGGGCGATGCTGAACACGCCAGATTGCACGCCACCTTCCTCGCCCTCGCGTTCGCCCTCGCGGCGGGACTCAGCCGGGACCGGGGCCGGGGCCGGGACCGGGGCCGAGTCACAGTCGGAGTCGGAGCCGGCCTCCGACGAGGACGAGGACGACGAGGACGACGAGGACGACGAGGTGGCCATTGCCCGTGCACAGAAGGCGGTGAGGGCCAAGCGTGCCACGCCAGAGGATACCAAGCCCGAGCCTGAGACCGAGCCCGAGCCCAAGAAGAAAAAGGTGGGACGCGGGGGAAACAACGGAAGGCGCAACCCCAACAACCCACAGTCGGGGCACGCGGGCGTGTGCTGGAACAGCAACGCGAAAAAGTGGCAAGGCGCAGTGTTCAACAAGCTGGAGAAGACGGCCTCGGGTAAGAAGAAGCACGAGTACACCGCGCTCTTCCCTTTGGACCAGGAGGAGGCCTGCGCCCAGGCGACGGAGGCGCTCCGCGCGCGCCTCGATGGCGAGTACAAGGCGGAGATGGAGCGCCGCGCGGCGGCCGACCCGCGCACGCGCGGCCTGCCGCGCGGGCCCGAGGACGCCGCCGACGCGGAGCAGGGCACGGTCTACTGGCGGCCGAATGAGAAGAACGACCACATGCCGTTTCGCGCCGCCCGCGGGCGGCGCGGCAAAAAACAGGGCTGGACCTGGCTCCGCGCGTGCGTCGAGTGCGCGTCGCAAGCTGAGTGCGTCAAGTTTGGCGGCGGGCTCAGCCTCTACTGTCGTGGACACTTGCCATTGGCGGACCGCTGCCCGCACGGCGTGTCGGCGCGGTCCCACTGCCAGATCTGCCGCGCCAAGGACGCCGAAGCGGCCGGCAAGGCCGCGGGCAAGCTGGCGCGCCTCTGCTCGCGGTGCCAAGACACAGAGATCGACCCCAAGCGCTGGGTGAGCAAGGGCGGCAACGGCCTCTGCCCACGCTGCGAGGAGAGGCTCAACGAGGAGGCGCGCGAGGCGGGCGCGGAGGGCCTCGCGCCCGCCAAGGGCAAGTCGTGGGAAGACGTCTGCCTCGACATGCTCGTGAAGCTCGTGCCGCACCCGTACGAGTCGCGCGACTCGATGACGCAGATGATCGGAACGCTCCTCTCCAAGAAGCGCAAGGTGCGCGCGGTGCGCGCCGGAGGTGTCGGCGCTCTCGGCGGCGCCGCCGACCAGGACTGCGACACGACCAAGCAGCGCAGGCCCGACCTGTTCTACGTGCTGCGCCACCCCGAGACGGGCCGGATCGTCTGCTGCATCGTCGTCGAAATCGACGAGCACTCGCACTCACACCCAAGCTACCTCACCAGCTGCGAGCTCGGCCGCTGCGACGACATACGCCAGGCGCTCTCGATCCACGCGCAGCGCGAAGGCTTTGTCGACGACCGCGCCGGCCACGCGCGTCCCGACGCCG
>MDTA01181305.1_pt1 | contig 13252 bp, 5 predicted proteins | sample 811151 | NCBI WGS metagenome assembly MDTA01 (sample SAMN05326648, study PRJNA326480) | marine metagenome | isolation source: seawater | place: Indian Ocean: South | collected 2010 | reverse complement strand
GTCTGTCAGGCCTTCGATGGCCAACTTCCCACCCTCCGTATCTATTTGCGTAGTTTTGGCGGTGCCATCTCTCCCAAACAGTAGAATTGATCCAGGCTCCATTGAGGTAGAGGAAGGGTTGACGGATAATATCGAATCAGTTCCCAAAAAAGAGTATGATTCCAAATCTAAGTCGCCTTCAATTAAAGAATAGGCCCCGATTCCAAAATTTGAGGTGAGCACCAAACAGGATGAGCCATCAGACAACAGGATAACCTCAGAGTCTGTGACTTCACCGGGTATTGGATCATCGATAATTATTGTAGAATATGCTATCGGATCCAAGATTGTCAATCCGTTCTTGGATACAAACACAACGAGCCCTTCCGTATCAGAAACATGTGTGTTGATTATGGCTGAGTCTGCAATTACGGGATTCGATGTTTCTGTGAGAAACTGTGGTTCATTAGATTCTTCAATTGACCCGATGTAAACACCGGGCCTCACTGAGTAACCATCGTCCTGAGAGATTCTGTATTCCTCATAGTTGCTAAGAGCTTCACCCCATTCCGAGGTAGCAATGGAGCCATCTTGTGACAGGGAACCGTCTCGATTCGCATCCCATCCATCGTTGTCGGTATCGATAATGGAATCTGATCCATTCCTTGGGTTTAAGCCGTAATGAAACTCCCACCCGTCGGGGATTCCATCCCCAATAACAGCTAGGTTCGTTGGGACGCCGTCAACTATTGCATATGAATCTGAATCAGGATATCTGGGATCACTACCCAGCCACCCGGGCAATCCAGTCTCGGTCTCAAATTCTGTTTGACAGGCGCCTTCAGTGACTCCGGGCAATGGTCCTTGGCACCAGAGACCATCACGTTCATCCACCCAGTTCATGGGTTGAGAGAATCTGTACTCCTCAGTGCTTGTGAATCGTTCTCCTGGCTCAAGAATGCCGTCCCTGTCGAAGTCAAATCCATCTCCACAACCCCACTCAAGGATACCCGGGCATTGGTCTGGGTCCTCAAATAAATCCCTTGGATCCAGGGGGTCGAAATACAAACAAACCCAAGCCGTTGAAGCTTGATCAATATAACCCGCACCTCCATCGGTGCACATACTAATTTCATAACCATCTGGTATCCCGTCTCCGTCGGTATCTGATTTTCTGGGATCTAGATACTCTCTGAATCCGCTTTCGGTTTGGTCAGGAGATTTGCCTGTGAGGGATAATCTAGTAGTGAAACACGAATCCAAGCTGTAGGGCCAGCAAAATTCCTCCAAAGCAGTGACTCCATCTCTATCAAGGTCGCTGGTATTGTCTGTCGAATCTAGTGGATTGAGTCCGCTCACTTCGAACTCACCGTCCACAGAGAAGATGGATAAAGGATCTGAAAAGGCGCTTTCGTGGACGTCAGGTATCTGATCTTCGTCCGTATCGACTGCTATTGGAGCTCCTCCTGTTGCCTCATCAGGGTTGGTGGATCCAACCGGACTCTGTGGTCGAGTCTGGGATAGGAAAAGTACGCTTGAAAGCATGATCACCGCAATGAATGCGGCAGTTTGTTTGCGTCTCATGGGTTCCCTCCGAACATGGTCCTCCCCGGTCTCCTTATCACAATGATGGAGCACTGTTCGTACCGTGTGAATATATGTGTCAGGATACTGTCTGCCAAATACCAAACAACAGATGTGTTCATTGATCTACTTGCATGCCGGGGGAATGTGACACTGGAGATTATCCACTTAGGATCTGGGAGCGGGGGGAATTCAGCAGTTTACAAGAATGAGGATACCACTATCATGATTGACTGTGGCTTTTCCATAAAACAAGCTGAAAAGCGATTATCTATGGCAGACATAGCACCAGACCGAATAGACCACATATTCGTCACTCATCACCATGCGGATCACTCGAGATCAGCATTAAAGGCCTCGAAAAAATGGGGAGCAGAGCTTCATTGCAATCTAGAGACTGCCATTAGGCTGGGGTGGCAGCCGATCAATGAAGCCAGAACTTTCGCTGATTTGGATAGAATAGAGGTAGATCATAACCTAAGTGTAATGCCAGTACCGGTCCCTCATGATGATGCAGACAACGTTGGTTTCATAATATCAACAGGCGGTGAAAGAGCCGCTTATGTAACAGATCTCGGAGAGGGAACCGATGAATTGCGGAGACATCTTTCTACCTGTTCGCATATATCGATAGAGTCGAATTATGATCATGAAAAACTAATGAATGGCCCATATCCAGATTCCATTAAACGAAGGATAAGTGGGCGAGGGGGCCATCTCTCAAACGTCCAAACTGCTGAATTATTGAAAGACGTGGTTTCGAACGGCACAAAATCGATTGTTCTTTGTCACCTCTCAGAGAGGAACAATGCTCCCCACATCGCAGAAAGCGAGGTACTCCTCAAGATAGATGATCGTTTCGACGGAGATCTCTCCATTTCCACAAAGAATGGCCCTGAATTTGTACACTATCTCGGCGAGATCTCTCCAAATAGGATATTGTAAATCGATGGTTTACCTGCCCATCAGGGCACGATGGACTGAATTTTGTATTTCCTTCATCTTACTGTGGGCCCCGAGATCTTTGAACACGGACAGTGATCTTTGTAAATATGCCACTCTTTCCGACCGATCTCCCCTGATAGCGCCTAACCTCGCTAAGATTTCTCCCTGAAGTAATCTGAAGTCATTTGCTTCTGCTATTGCCAATGCATCCAGGTAGTGTTCCGAGGCTTCGCGGGTTCTTCCTGCGTCGACCAACACCTGTCCAAGTAGCATCTCTGTCTCAACGGCGCTTGTCGGGTTCGCTTCCTTTGAAAATGTCTCTAGTGCGGCGTTGTAGTGGAGCAATGAAAGCTCCGAGTCATTTGTCTTAGCGTAATATCTTCCAAGAATGACCCTTGAGCGTGCATGAAGTTGATGATCTTCCAGCTTGATTGTTAGGTCGTGGACGACGAGTGCGTGTTCTCTTGCCTTTTCGGACTCTCCTATTTCTAAAAATGCATCAGCGAGTCTTAAACGTGCAGAAATTAATTCGCTCTGATCCTCCATTTCCAACATCTCCTCGACGTTCTGGTAGACCTCTCTCGCCCTACGATCGTCCCGCCGCTGCCTGAATATAGCGCCCATGCTGATGTAGGAGTCGGCAGCCCCTTTGGCGTCGTTAGTATTTATTTGCAGGCCCAATGCTTGTCGGAGCGTCTCAAGTGCGTCGTCCAAGGCACCCCTTTTGACCTCTAAATCAGCTTGACTTGATAGGATTCTGGACATTGCCTTGGCGTTTTTCATCTTCTTGGTAATGGAAGCCGCAATATCCAGTTCTTTCTCTGCCTCGTTCCAGATCCCCTGAATCAGGAGGATCTCGCCTGACAGTTCGTGCACTATGGATTGGATCTCAGGGTCCAATCCGTCACCATCGATACTCCTAAGGATCCCGATTAGCTCTGTATGTCCTCCTTTCACTAGGTCTGGCCCGTGTTTTTTCAAGACTTTGCCCAAACCCTCAAGATCGCCTGACATGTTAAGATGATGCAAATGCTCTATCCTGTCCTCAGTGGTCATTGAGCGTTTACCATACCAATCAGAAGCTGTCTTATGCAGGTCTTTTTTAATTGACTCGTCCATAGACCGTGTTGAAAATTCTCTGACTAAATCGTGAACGTCTAGTTGGTCTTGGTTCGCTCTTCGGGCTAGCCCCCTCTCGATTAGGCTCTCTATGGAATTCTCCGAGGTCTGTTCTGGAAGTGCTTCGGCCGGTATTGGCTCCCGATATACCGATATCGTGCCTAAGATGGTCTTCTCCTCAGATGTAAGTTTGCTGAAGATTTCCTTTTCTATAAACGCCTCTAAGGTGGTGTGAACTGAGTCGGTAAGGTTTCCTCTGTTGATGAGCTCAAGTACAAGGGGATGGCCCCGGGACAGGGCGTATATGTGAGAAAAGTCAATATCTTCCAAACTATGCATGGCGCTCAGTAGTTGCCTGCTTGCATTCTTGTCCAACCCATCCAATCTGAGGTAAGTCGATATCATTCTCCCTTTTGAGTCATTTTCAGGTACAATTCTTCTGAATGATCTAGTGAGGAGGACCATTCCGGTTTTTTCGCATTCATCAATTCTCTCCGACATGGATCCCAGAATTGATACCAGCGCTTCATCGCCTATCTTGTGAACATCGTCTACAACTATCAGAGCTGGAGTTGATCTGAGACCCTTTATGATTAAGTTAGAGCATATCGAAGGGTTTGGAGTCTGTGCTCCGAGCAGGTAATCCGATAGTTCCGGCTGGCCTAACAAGCCTAGCCATTCTCCAACTGCCTCCAAAAAAGCTCTAGAACCATCCCATTCTTGACATCTGTGGAAGAGTAGATTCCTCCTGTGGGTAAATCGCTCAATCACTTTTACTCCCAGTGCTGTCTTTCCAATACCTGCGATTCCCGGGACTACAACCGTAGTGGATGACGATTCTAGTAGGCTGGCTATCCTATCCAGCTCCTGGTCTCTGCCGAAGAACTGCCGAACACGAGGCATATCGGCCAAGGAGGATACGAATTGACGTTCAATGTGTTTTGTGAGATCTCTCTCAATCAGGCCCGGTGTTAACGTGGTTAGATCGATGGTGGCGTCGTCATCCATGTATCGGAGGATGTCAACATGTCTGAGCTCAATCTCGGATTGGGAGACAATGTCAGCAATTGTCAATTCCTCGATCTTTCCCCCAGGTTGAATTGTCTTTACGATTCTCTCAGATACCGAATTCCACACCTCGTCCGACAAGGATATACCCTCGTCTGTCAGAAAATATGCTTTCCTTTTCCTCGTTACACCAGTGATGTGGGCTTGTCTCTCAATTACATAGCCAGACTCTCTCAATGAGCCTATTGCTCTCGGAACATTGGATCTGGCGATGGAGACTGCATTAGCAATCCCCATCTGCGACAGGGCGAACGGGACCTCCACCCTGTCTCGAAAGTCTGCGTAGTCCCGGAGGTGTAACAGGATGCGTATTTGCACCCCTGGACGAGTCGCGCCGTGTCGGGCCATAGGGAGTTGTTAGAACTTCTTCAATGAAAAGTATTGTTTCCTTGTGACCGCATTGTTTCATCGATTATATTCATCTTCTGAGATCCACTCGCCGGCTTCAACGTCCCATAGCCACCCGGGATTGTCCGGATCTTTGATGTAACCATTGGGGCTAGCCTGTTCCTCTGTCTCATCGAAACTGTCTGAGTTGTCATCTATTTCGATGAAACGGTAAGCTGTAACTGCGAGGATTGAGAACAGGGCTAGAGCAACGGCCATGAGGCCGAATGGGAATCCTTGATTTGAATCGGTTCCATCTGATATCTCTGGTCCGAAGATTGCCTCTCCTACACCCATGTTAAATCTCGGAGTCACAGTGCCTGATATTCTGTTAGCGGGAATCATGAGCTCCCATGTGCCGTCTTCTTCCACTATGGTAATGTTCGCTGGGTTTGCGCCAATATACGCGGTTATGGCACGTCCCGGTAAGCCTGTTCCTTCGAAATATAATCCGGGATCTCCGTCTTTCAAAGTGGTTGATACAGGTGACTCTAGTGAAAAGAAGGTGGGTATCACACGGAAGTCTACGGGATCAGACTGTACTTTAGATCCAAACTCATCCTGAGCGATGAATACAACGCCCGATATGGTCCACTCATCCAGATCCATCGTATAGAAAGCCATAACATCTGGGTCATAAGATGCGATTCCATCCGAGTCTATTCTTATACCCGTGGAATGTTGATCATCCGCAACTGCAAGAATTAGCTCCTGACCTTCATCGGGATCTGAAAAGTAGTCATTCAAATCGATGCTTACTTCCGTACATCTGTCGAGAATGTCGATGTTCTCGGCATCGCAATAGAGCACGAAATCATCAATCCATCCTGAACTATCAAACACAGGTCGGTTGTTATTTTTGTTAGGCGGATTGTCTGCTATTATCTCAACATCATCCCATTGGGAATAGTCGACACCGTCGAAACTCCGAGCAGATATTTTGTATGGTCTGTCGTGAATTAACCCTCTGGAATCCCAGTTCGTAGACCAGTAGTTGCCGTCTATCTCAGTCCCTGTCAGAGTAATCGAATCGACTATTATATCGTCAATTAGATCGCGTATTTCAATGTCTATTCTATTCACGCTCCCGTCCGGATCTTGTGCTACGCCAGAAATGGCAGTGATTTCAGATGTTTCAACGTAAGAGCCCGCGGCCGGTTCTGATAGTTGCAGCAGAGGCATCCTGTTTTCATTGTCAATCGTCAGTGTCAGAACCACTGGATCGCATTCGTCGACTACGTCCACGCAGAAATCAGAGTCTGAAGCCCAAATGGTAAATGTATAGTCTCCAATTGTCCTTGGAAGGGCTGCATAACTCCAGTCGTATGACCAGGTCGTTCCAGTCCATGTTGCATCGGCAGGGGCATCGCTGTAGTATTCTGGCCCTTCGATTACGACAAATATGTCTTCTATGTCCGAACCACAGTTATCAGGACAGCCGTAATCGTCTGTAGCTGTGCCTGTGAAGGTGATTTTCTTTTCCTGGTTCCTGTATGTGGCTCCATCTGCTGGCTCTGATATGGTTACCTCTGGTGGCTGTGTGTTAAGTTTGACAGTCTTGGATATGACATCGCTGTAATCTAGGCCGTCGAACGACCTAATCTCGAATATGTAGTCGTCTTCAGCATACTGGGACATGTTAAGGGAATATGTCCATGTTCTAAATGGGTGATTGGTTCCCGTTATTTCCCCTGGCTCAACTCCGGATGTGTCAGTTGCAAGTCCAGCCGACTCCCATGAACCTGTGAAGGGATCTTTGATCTCAACACGATGAATGTAGCCCTTTTGAGCCCATTTTGAGTCCTCTGAGGAAGGGTAAACTCCAATCCATGTCCCATCCCAAGCAGTTCCGGAGATGGTGACTATCCTTCGATAAGAGATGTCACTCGATTCGTCAACACTCACAGAGGGAGCCAGGTTCTGCAGATCAACTGTTCCTTCGTAGGTAGATTCCTCCAGGAGAAAATCGTATGTGTTGTAACCCGAACCAAATTTATATCCCGTCACGAAGTATTTGGACATCTCACGGGTTCCGGCTGAGTAGTCGCAAGAGTCGTCCTGTGTGTCGTATAACAGATCTCCATCGTTGTCTACACCGTCTGAGCATGAGTCTTCATATTCGTCATCTGCGAATCCGTCAGGATTGTTTCCCCCCTCCAGGCCCCTGAAGTCCAAGTGGGAGTTTGAAGGTAAAGAGATCCAAGGTGTACGTCCATCTTCCAGTGTTTCGAGTGAATAGAGATCATTTCCGACCCCATCTTCTATCAGGATACTTGCTCCGGGAACTGGAGACCCCTTGGCGATAGCTTGGAATCTAACCATTTCTGCTCTTTTTACCTGAACCGAATAAAGCGTTGGTTGAGTTGCTATTTGTATTTTTGAAAGATTCAGGTTGGCCACATTAGAGAAGGTGAAAACTGTCGAGTTGTTGTCCATGTTCAAGGCCAGGGGAAATCCTACAGGAGTGTAATCAGGACATATAGCACAACTTTTGACCATGTGTGGTACTATGTTCGAATCCCAATCGCCGTCAGGAGTCCCATCATTGTCGTTATCGACCACTCCCGGCCATGCCTCTTGGTCGTCCCAGGCTAATTTTACTGGAACCTCTCCAGCTGCGGGATTTGGAATCGTTTCTGACTGCACCGTCACAGAAGATTTTGTGATGTCGTAGGTGCTTGTGACGCCATTCCACTGGTTATCGCTGAAAAAAGCAAGTGTCCCGTATTGTTGGGCACCTGCTGCTCCTGTGTCGAAGTTTTGTATCACTGCGCCGGTTGCGTTAAGATTCCAGATATTCCGCTGTACGTTCAGTAAGGCCCCAGTAGCGCGGATACCATCGGCTGAGCCCCCTGCGTTGAATACGTTGTCAACAAGTGTTGCCCCTGCTCTGTGTACCATTACGACGGGGCAGGTAAACTCGCCACCCCAGTGTGTTGTGCTTGTACAAGCGCCTGTACCCGTTGTGGAAACCTGATTGTTAGCGAAGTACAAGCGCCGGACATCGGGGTTATCTCCTGTCCAGTAGTCTCCAGCCATCACGGGTTCCCTTGCAATGTCTGAAATGGTATTATTCTGGGCATCCACGTCGAACGATCCAATCAGCCACAATCCGTTCCAACCGGCGATTGGGCCTATGGTATTCCCATGTATTGTCGCCCTGCTGGATTGAACTGCTATGCCTGAACCCCCCGAGGAGCCACTGACAGTATTGTCGTGGATTTCCGCGAGTGAGCCTGCATAGGCAGTTATCGGTGTGCCCTCGGCGGTTGTAATGGTGTTCCCAGTGACATTTGTGGGATATTCCTTGGATCCGACTGATATCATACCATTTATGTCGATTCCGTTGCAATTGACGTTCAATATGGAGTTGGAGACCTTGCCGGCGGATGATCTGTAGCTTATTCCGAAATCTCCGCTCAGGACATTTACGTTGATGAATTCCGCAAATGATTCCTCTACCCAAACTGCGGATCTGCCGTTATCTTGATTTCTGCACCCTCGGTCTGTAGATATGAAATCCGCATCCTCGAAAACGATGGGGATACTTCCTGTTCCACCTCCGTAGATTTGAACTGCATTGCCCGTCACACCACTTTGTTGATCATTTCCGACCACGTATGTCCCGCCTGTAAAACGGGGTTGGGCCAGTTCGGTCGCGAGCACACTCGATGTGTTTGTGTCAGTGAACACTAAGCTGACAAGCTCTGGGGATGCACCTTGCAGGACTAGTGCACCGTATCTGAATTGGTTAACAATAGGGACAGGGAATGGAACGCCCCAAGCAGAGTTGATGTCCAGGTATTGAAGGGCAGTCTGCGCGAGGTCGATCGTGCTCCTGATTATAATGCCCTCTCCGCAGGATGGATCTTCTATTCCCAATGTTGAAGTCCCGAATGACATTCCCTCGCAATCTCCCTTGGCAGATGCGTTGGTGGGATCCTGCCATGTCATGGATATCCGACTGTTCGATGTGGCATCCTGTGAAGCTCCGCACGATGTAGCGCCAATGCAGAGGTTTCCTCGTGCTTCGATCGATGTGCCGTTGAATAATGTAATTTCTGTAGATGGTTCTATGATTAGCTTTGCACCAGGGGATATGATGATGTCTCCTGTAACTGTGTGACTGCCGGACCAAACCTCGATTGTGTCTATGTAGCCAGAACTGGTGTCATTTTGCGCGGAGACAGTTGACGCTGGCCCTACTAGTGCGGCTAGTGTGGACAGTAATAGAATCATCACGAGTGCTCGGCTCTGCAGCTCTACCCTGTCTTGCATGGTATCACTGCTGACATACTGGAATATAACCATAGGCAAGAATTGTCCATCACCAATCTACAGCACCATCCTCTATCGCGTCGCGCCACTTCATGGCATCTAGCATCCCGTACCCAGATCTTTGATCGTGTCCGATTTGCCCTCCAATGGGCTTGGAACTCTCTGCAAGCGCTTTCTTGACTTGGTAAATTCTGTTATCTTGACTCTCAGAGAGGTTCACTAATCCTCTGTCAGAGAGGTCTTGTAGGATTAGAGCGAGGCTTCCTGTAACGAAAATCGTCGCATCGCTGGTTCCGGTTGAATATGCGTAGGGCGGGTTCTTGGAACTTGAAACAGTTGAGAGTATGAAGGATCCAGGCCCTAGAACTTCAGGTTTCTGATTTGGCCAGGTCCTTGTCTGTCCGGTATATGGGTCGATTCCTGACCCAACAGAGCTGTTTGACCAAGGAGTTAGGAACCGATCGTAAGCCCCGACGCTAATGACGCCCTCAACGTTTGCTGGAGTCGAAACGTCAAAATTATCCGGGCCAGCATTTCCAGCTGCTGCGATGACGAATATGCCAGCATTAAGGGCGTCAATTACGGCTCCTGAGACGGATCTCGAGGCTTCCTGATTTGTGGCTTCAAATGGCCCACCAAGAGAGAGACTGATTATATCGACCTGCTGAGTCACCCTACACCACTGTATTGCATCCGCGACACGGATGCTATTACCTGTGGTTCCCTCGGGCCCAAGCCCTATGGCAATGCTCAGGAGGACGTTTGGTGCTATACCGTCCAAAGGACCTGACCCATTTGCAACTAGCAACCCGGCCATAGACGTACCGTGATGCGACTTACTTACATCCCTGACATCAGTATGACGGAATGTGTAGAAATCTCTGAATCCTACCAGTTTCATATCCTCGAGGTCTGGATGGTTAGGGTCGATTCCTGTGTCTACAATACAGACTTTTATTCCACTTCCGTCTAATCCCTCTTCTCTTAGGTCTGACAATTTGGAAGACTCATAGGCCCATTCAGAGGCTGGTAAATAGGCCGTTATGAGGGGTTGCAACATAGGCCAAAAAAGCAACATTAAGATGATGCTGGCACTCGCACCGACCGCTCCATACGGCCAGATAAAGGGGCTGAACGATCCTGCCGGGCGTCTGAGGTTCTTGGCATCTTGGTCGGAGAGGCCATATGCTTCACCAGCATAGCCCTCTGCCTCGCTGTCAACCGCAGTGAGTAAAGACCTGTCACTTGGTTCAGGCATCAATTCAACGCCATTCGAGGGCATGATGGGAACTCCTGTTCTACTCAGAACGGCGCATTCGGTTTCTTGCCGGGCCTTCTGGTCAACACGACCAACAAGCCGAGTAGGAATATTACAAGTACGATCATCAGCACCTGTGTCGCCCCACCGGCCTCTTCGACACTGGGCGATAGCAAGTTGAACTTCTTGGTCAAATCTTCTGATGAGGGTTTACCGTCTATTGATTCGATGGAGAATACTATCCATGCTTCTCCTTGTTGGAGAGTCGTGAAATTTAGATCTAGGTATGCGGTGGATTCACCGCCCGCTGAGACGCTTACGACGGTTGTGGCGTTGATGCCCGTGAATGGAGAGTTGACAGAGGGTTTGTGGTCTGCTCTGACTATTACTTGGTCTGCATCGACTAATCCATCATTTTCAATGTTCAAGACGACTGTTTGAACAGAACCGAATACAGGATCCACGCCCCCACTCAACCAAGAGACGCTTTCCTCATCGATACTGATGTCTGGGAACTGTGCGCTTACGGTGATCTCTTTGGGATCATACTCAGTCTGATCGCTGCCGATTACGTACATGACGAGAGTGAATTGATCGTCAGAGGCATCACTGGGTGCGTTCAGCACCACGGATACTGATTGGGATTCAAATGCCCCAATGGTAATTGATTGGGCGCCTGTCCTGGTCCAACCCTCGGGAAGGACGTCGTCGTTGAAGTTCAGCGAGTAGGTGTCGTCAGAGTTGCCTTCGTTTAGGAACGTGAATTGAATTGTCTCTTGAGAACCTGGTCTAACCCCGTACAGTTCATCTGGTTCTTGTGTGAGGCCCCAACCCGTTTGTTTGTCTACGTTAACCTTTACCTCAACACTCTCCGAAACACCAGTTCCGGACGAAATTTGAATCGATATTGCCCTGCCGTTCGAGAAATGTCGGGCTACGGAAGCGTTGGGAGGGGTTATCTCTGCTGTGACAATCTTCAAGTCATCTTCGATGGACATAGTCACCGATGTGGTTTCCGAAAACTCCCCTGAACCATTGTCAAATGTCACAGACCACGAGGAACCGTCAGTCCCAGGCACAATCGCCCTGAGGTCAAATTCATCTGATGTCTCATGTCCCTCGTAGTTCAGTTCAATTTCAACTCTGATCGGAGAATATCCATTCAATCCGTCGTCCTCTGCAAACACTATCCCATCTTCATTCATCTGACCGGATGAGTGGGACACCATTACAGCGGAGATGGCGCTGTTTGAGAGTCTGTTGTACATCAAGTCAAGAGGAGCTGTCTCAAATGCATCTGAGATGGTTGAGGAGGGTATGGTAACGGTTTGTCCAGCCTCATAGATCATCGTCCTCCCCATTTGTGATACCTGGAAATCACTTGAGAGGCTCACAGCCCCGGTGGGCAAAAGTAATCTGATGTTGCCATCATCTGGGAGGGTTAATCTCCATTCTGTGGATGGACCGGAATTTAGGACGACAGTAATCTCTTGTTCTATTACATCTGCCCCCTGCAGATCGAGGTCATCGGAGGATAAGGTATGCAGACCACCCTCATAGTCTATCCATGAGCCGGACATGACCAGCCACCCTCCGGTCGTGAGATCTACATCTGCCTGGCCACCATTGACAAGATCTGCGAAAATCTGGCTGAAGGCGACTAGATTTCTGGATGTGTCTCTGACCTGTAGGACATATCTACCGGGTTCTAGATTAACTGACCAAGTTCCATCCCATTGGTCTGAATCGTCCAATTCGACCGTGACGGTCGGCATGGCGAAACCTTCTCTTGGTACGAGCTTGATTTCTAGGTCACTAATCCACTCGGGGTTAATTTGCCCGCCTAGATATGAAATAGAACCCGATGCTGTCACGGTGCCTGCACTCAGTTTCAAATCCAGATCCGAGGGGGTGTCGAGAATAGTGAGGTTCTCAGTTACAGGGGTGAATCCGTCTTTGGATGCAGAAACTTCCACTGTGGTGTTTGAGGGCACCAATGTCTCATATTGGCCATTGTCATTAGTTTGTATTTCGATCGATTCCTCGCCGAATGTCACGTGCACTGTGGCATTGGATACGCCCTCAGCAACATCGGCGTTGTTGTCCTTGTCGAAGTCCCAGAATACCTTGCCAGAAAGTTTGATTTCTTTGTCGGCCATCAGGGTAACATCAGCAAATTCGCCCGGAATTATATTTCCGATGTTTTTGTATCCTACTAGGATTCGGACGCCATCCGATTCTTCGTCGTGACTTACACTCCAATTGCCGGCAACTATGGATTGAGTCGTGAAGCCGTTGGTGTCGGTGACGGGCATCTTGAATACTCCGAGTCCGTCATCGGATCGTATCTGGATCATCTGACCTGGTATGCCGCTCGAGGTATAACTGTCCAGCAGGGTGATGTTGAGCGTGGACATCTCTGTCAATTCGATCCAAATTAAATAGCTCTAAAGTGCTTTTTATAGCCTTCTTATTGGGCACTTAAACCCCCATCAATAACAAGTTCAGTACCTGTTATCATTGAAGATTCATCTGATGCTAAAAATAACGCAGCATAAGCAATATCAACTGGCTCACCTAATCTCCTGATTGGAATCTGTTTTATAAGCTTTCCTTCTATGTCAGCATCTGGGT
>MDTA01151596.1_pt1 | contig 13253 bp, 10 predicted proteins | sample 811151 | NCBI WGS metagenome assembly MDTA01 (sample SAMN05326648, study PRJNA326480) | marine metagenome | isolation source: seawater | place: Indian Ocean: South | collected 2010 | reverse complement strand
CGCACCAGGTGTGCCAGATTTGTTTTCGGCGTTGGCGCGCAGGGCCGTCAGGCGAAAGGCCGCGCGGTTCATATTCAAGGTGGTAACCTGCTCTCGGATCGCAGGGTCGCTGATGCGACCATCGTTCTCGCCAATGTATTGTTTTGCGATATCTGCCAGACTGGGGCCACTCTGCGCAGGCCGTGCACCGCCGCTCAAGCCACCAATGCCCGAGCGCTCGAACTGCAACAACCTCTTGCCTACGGTCCAGCCCTTATTTAGCTCGCCGACCAGATTGTCCTTACTGGCAACGGCGTTATCAAAGAACGTCTCACAGAACGGTGACGAACCTGAGATCAAGCGGATCGGTTTTACGGTCACGCCCGGCTGATCCATGGTAAGGAGGACAAAACTGATGCCTTCGTGCTTGGGCGCATCAAAATCAGTTCGCACCAGGGCGAACATCCAGTCCGCGGTCGCGGCCCCGGAGGTCCAGATCTTTTGGCCATTAATTATATAGTGGTCGCCATGGTCTTCCGCTCGCGAACTCAACGCCGCGAGGTCTGAGCCGGCATTGGGTTCGGAATAACCCTGACACCATTGCACTTCGCCGCGAATAATCTTGGGCAAGTGTTCAGCCTTCTGCGCATCGTTACCGTACTCCAGCAAGGTAGGGCCAATCATTGACATGCCCATGCCGACTAACGGTGTGCGGGCACTAATGGCCCCCATCTCTTCATAGAGAATTTTTGCTTCAGCGTCGCTAAGGCCGCCTCCACCGTACTCGGTAGGCCAAGTGGGTGCGGTAAAGCCTTTTTCCGCGCAGCGCTCGAGCCATAGTGCAACGTCCGATTCGAGGGTTATTTTCGTGCTGCCATTGGCTTGCTGCCCGGGCCCTTTGGCACCTTCTGGGCAATTCTCAGCCAGCCACCCTGTTACGTCTTGTCGAAATTCGCGCAATTCAGCCATGCTCGCGGCCATCTCCATCCCCTTGATTTTTCCCAACGTCAGCTAATACTCGGTATAGACTTGGGAATCGTCAATAGCCGTTTTGCACCTTGAGGGGGGAGCATGCTTTCACTGTCGCCGTTTCAATTGACCGATCTTTCTGGCTCGCTGCGAGATTTCTCTGGCAATAGCCAAAGTATTGTCTGTTTTGTTAAAGAGGATTGTCCAACCTGTCGAGAGGTGATGCCCGTACTTGCAGCCATGCATAGCGGGCTGGCGCAACACTTGGATTTTCTAGTGATTGGGCAAACCGCAGAGGGCAATAAAAAGCTCCAGCAGGACTTTGATCTGCCGTTTTCGTTACTCGATGACAGTGCGCTAAAAGTCTCTTTTGCAACAGACGTTGAGACAGTGCCGACTCTGTTGGTCACAGATGCATCAGGCAGTGTAGTTGCCGAGCAGGTGGGTTTTGTAAGAGACGATTGGCAAAGCTTAGCTCGCTCATTACTCGAACAGGGGCCGGGCGGCGATCTAGGGTTAGATTGGTCGGCGTTGCCCGAGTGGCGGCCCGGTTGCGGTTCGTTGTCGGTAGACCCGGCTCATGCGGATCGCTTGCAGGCGGAAGCAGATAACAGTCCTATCCGCGCGCGCCGCATAGAGGTGGGCAGTTTGGATGATGAATTTGAATTTATGTTCGATCAGGGCTTTTCTGATGGCTTGCCGGTAATTCCACCGACCCCAGAGCGGGTGGTACGCATGCTCACAGGCACCAGTCGCGACCCGCAAGAAGTTGTTGCCGTTATGCCACCGAATATGGGCGAAGTTACGGTGGAAAAAGTTGCTATTAATTGCGTTATGGCGGGTTGTAAGCCCGAATATCTACCCGTGGTCATCGCGGCTGTTGAAGCCGTCTGTACCGATGATTTTAATATCCACGGGGTAATGGCAACGACCATGGGTGCAAGTCCTGTGATGGTAGTAAATGGCCCAATCCGGCACCGCATAGGCATGAATATGGGTATAGGGGCGCTTGGTCAGGGAAACCGAGCGAATGCAACAATAGGCCGCGCGCTGCGCTTAACAGTGCGCAACATTGGCGGCGCCATACCTGGGGGTACAGAGCGCTCGACTCTGTCTAATCCGATGAAATTCACCATGTGCTTCGCTGAATGGGAAGAACGCTCCTCTTGGGAACCCCTGCACGTAGAGCGGGGCTATCAACCGGACGAGTCTGTAGTCACTATTTTTGCAATGACCAGCGGGCCGGTATTGACGGTTGATGAAGGTTCTCTCGACGGACCAGCATTGGCCGGCACACTAGGTCAGGCTAACCAGACTATCCTCAATGCCCGGGCATATAGTTTTACTAATACATTGTTGGTGGTATCGCCAGAACATGTGGATACATTCAACAGAGGCGGTGAATTCTCTAAAGCCGATGTGCGCCGGCGCATGCAAGAAGTCAGTGCGAAAACCTATCGCCAACTCATCGCAGATGATGCTTCCGGTGTTGGTTTAAAACCTGCCCAAGCCGCACAAATGAGTGACGAACAACTTGATCGTGTGGTCGAAAAGTTCAAAGACGATGCTGATATTCATATCGTCGTTGCCGGTAGTGAGGCAGGAAAATTTACTGGCAGTTTCCACGGCTGGTTAACAGGCAGTCGTGGATCTATACCCGTATCACAAAAAATTGGCACGTAAACGCCAAGGTTTTTGTAAACTCAGTGAAAAAAGGAGGACAGAAATGGCATTAACGATTCTCGATCCGACCAATGAGGCAGTGCCTCTTGAGCGGAAGATCACGCCGCGACCTGAACTGATCAAAGGCAAAGTGGCCTTTTTAGATATATCCAAGCCGCGTGGTAGTGTACTTCTTGATCGTCTGCAAGAGGCCTTTGAGCAACGACTACCTCAGGTGGAAATAACGCGCTACACCAAGCCGACTTTTTCCAAGCCTGCACCCGACGCCCTACGTGCCGAAATTAATGCAGCTAATGACTTTGTTGTTGAGGCCCTAGCTGACTGAGGCTCCTGTACCACGTGCAGTTTGCATGACACGGTATGGTTTGAGATTCAGGGCACTCCAGCAGTATCGATAGCGTCATCTGAATTTATCGATGCAGCGCGAACCCAAGCTGAGGCATTAGGCATGCAGGATGCTAAACGGGTATTCGTTGCGCATCCGATTCAAGATGCCGACGATCAGCAAATGACCTCTAAGGCCGATGCCATTGTTGACGAAGTAATTGCCGCGTTGCGCGCATAGTTACCCAATCGCTGCTGCGTCTTAGCAGACGCAGCCTAGGGAGTCCCATTGCAGAGACCGATTTACTACGGCTACTACATAGTCGGCGCGGCGTTCGTCGCGCAATTTGTTGCGATTGGTATATACAGTTACGTCCTCGGGGCCTTTATGGAGCCCATGTTGGCCGAGTTAGGGTGGACTAGGGCGGACTTTACCCTCACTCGTACCATCGGCCAGGGGGTAATGGCAGCAGTCGGGGTTTACCTAGGCACCAAAGTAGACCGTCTTGGCGGGCGCCCCATTATGCTCACCGGAGCGACTATCTTGGTTGCTGGATTGTGCATGCACACCTGGATTCAATCGCTGTGGATGTGGTGGTTGTTGAACGGAGTTGTGGTGACCGTCGGCTGCGCCATGATCGGTAATTTGGTGGTCAACGTAACCCTCTCGAAATGGTTCGTGGTTAATCGCGGCATCGTGGTGGCAATCGCTGCAATGGGTGTGTCATTTGGCGGTATAGTCCTCACGCCATTGGCAACCTATCTGGTGGATAACATTGGCTGGCGGCAGGCTTGGGTTGTATTGGGTATTGGCTCGGCTGTGCTGTTGTATCCGGTCGCTTTGATGATGCGTCGTGCGCCGGAAGATTTTGGTCTCTACCCGGACGGTTTGAACTCGCAACAGGTGGCTGCTGGCGAGGGCGATCGGGCGCAAACGGAATTCGCTAATTCCTATACTCGAGCCGAGGCACTCCGAACGTTCTCATTTTATGCCCTGGTAGTGGCCTTTGGTTGTTTTTCCGTCAACATCATTGTGGTGCTGCTGCTGGCGTTACCGTACCTGACCGATAACGGCCTTAGCCGTGAGATCGCTGCATGGGCCATAGCGGTGGCTTCGGTTCCAGCAATGTTTTCGAAACCTGTATGGGGCTACCTTATTGATCGCAGTCCGGTAAAACCCTTAGCGGCAATATCGGCATCGATATGCGGTGTTGCGTTGTTTTGCATCATCTTTGCAGTAGCTGCCCAAGAGATCTTTTGGATCTATGCGGCATTCTTTCTCCTTGGTACCGGTTGGGGCGGCATGATTCCAATGCAGGAAGTCATCTGGGCATCGTTCTTTGGTCGTCGTTATCTCGGTAGCATTCGTGGCGCTGCCATGCCGTATGCGTTAGCCCTTGGCGCTGCAGCGCCCTGGCTGGTGTCTTATTATCGAGATGTGACCGGCGAATATGCGGGCGCGCTACTGCTTGTGGCGGGATTGAATGTGGCCTCCGGAGTCATGATCTTTTTCGTGCCGCCGCCTAAACAGAAAGGATCAGCGCAATCCTCCGCAGCTTGACACATGGCCAAGTTGTTGGATCATCGGCACAGTTAATAGGAGCGTGGTCATGGGTATAACTGTTCAGCCTCAGGGTGCCGTAGGCGCAGAAGTCGCTGGTGTTGATCTAAACCACTTGGATTCGGCGACCTTGAGCGAGTTGCGTGAGGCCCATGCTCAATACAGTGTGCTGTTTTTTCGTGACCAACAGTTAACCCCGGAGGCGCATATTGCACTGGCCGAGCATTGGGGTGAGATCAATATCAATCGATTCTTCACACCGGTAGACAATTACCCTCAGATCGCTGAGGTGCGCAAAGAGCCTGATCAGAAATTCAATATTGGGGGCGGTTGGCATACTGATCATTCATATGATCAGATCCCAGCCTTAGGTTCTTTACTGTATGCCAAAGAGGTGCCGACAACCGGCGGCGACACGTTGTTTGCTAGCTGTGGAGTAGCTTTCGATAGCTTGTCGGAAGGCATTAAAGACATGTTGCGCTCGTTGCGTGCGGTACATTCCTCGCGTCATGTATTTGGTCAGTCAGCAGCGTTGCCAGATGATGTGACCGGATTATTCGCCAATGCCGACCAAGCGACCCAAGACGCAGTCCATCCCGTGGTGATTCGCCACCCGCTATCTGGGCGCGAGATCTTATATGTGAACCCGGGTTTCACTACGCACTTTGACGGCTGGTCGATTCAAGAATCTGCACCGTTGCTGCAATTCCTGTATGGCCACATCGCACGCCCCGAGCACACTTGCCGCTTTCACTGGCAACCCGGCTCGCTGGCGTTTTGGGATAACCGCGCGACTTGGCACTTGGCGGTGAACGACTACCACGGGCAACGACGCCTAATGCATCGAATCACCGTGGAGGGTGTGCCTTTAGCCGCAGCGCGCTAGTCGCCGACGAGGGCAAAGCACGCCCGTACCTCCTCGACATAGGTTTCCGGTTGCTCGAAGGCGGCAAAGTGGCCGCCCTTAGGGCGCTCATTCCAATAGATGATTTTGGTGTAAATGCGCTCAGCAAAACGTTGGCTGGTGCGGAAAATTTCTTTTGGAAATACCGTTCCGCCCATGGGTACATGCACCTGAGTCGGCTGTTGTCCCTTGCCGAAGCTATGCCAATACAGTCGCCCCGATGATGCAGAAGCATTGTTGAGCCAATACACCATAATGTTGTCGAGCATTTCGTCGCGGCTCAGAACATTTGCCGGGTCACCGTCGCAATCAGTCCAAGACCAGTACTTTTCTAAAATCCATGCCGCTTGTCCGCTGGGAGAATCGGCCAGACCGTAGCTGAGCGTTTGCGGCCGGGTGGCCTGCTGTTTCGAGTAGCCCGAATCCCATTCTTGGTAATGCGCTAATCCTGCTAGTCCCGACAGTTCCTGCTCGGTCAGATCATCGGCACTCGGGTCGGGTGGTACCGTGATCATGTTGAGGTGGATGCCAATGCAGTGCTCTGGATCTTGCCGGCCAATGGCGGTAGTAATCGCAGAGCCCCAGTCGCCACCTTGGGCCAAATAACGGTCATAGCCGAGCCGGGCCATTAACATTGCGAACGTTTCTGCCATTTTTTCCACGCTCCAACCGGTTTGCGTAGGTTTGCCGGAAAACCCATAACCGGGCAGAGATGGGATTACTAAGTGAAATGCTTGTGTCGCATCCAAGCCATGGGCCTGAGGTTCAGTGAGCGGTCCGATTACTTTCAAAAATTCCACAATAGAGCCGGGCCAGCCGTGGCTGAGCATTAGTGGCCGCGCATGATCGTGGCTCGAACGCACGTGTAAAAAGTGGATGTCTAAGCCATTTACTTCAGTAACGAAATTCTCATAGGCGTTCAGTCGGTTGGCTAAGCGCTGGTGATCATAGTCGTTAGCCCAATAATCCATGAGGCTTTGCTGGTAAGCCAAAGGAACGCCTTGAGTCCAATCAGTGACGGTCTCTTGCTCTGGCCAACGGGTAAGGGCAAGGCGATTCTTAAGATCCGAAATAACCTCATCAGTGATGGTGATTGTCAACGAGCGAAGATCAGTCATGCTTAGTCCTCCAAATTATCAGCGTTTAGGTTATAGCGACGCGCAGATGTGACCGCCATCGACCACCAGTACTGAGCCAGTCATGTAGCGAGAAGCATCACTGGCGAGCAGTAGCAGCGGACCGTCCAGGTCTGGAAAATTGCCTGTGCGACGCATAGGGATTCCCTTCACAAATTCGTCCGCCATTGGTGATTCCAATAGAATACGACTGACATCAGTTAGAAAATATCCGGGCGCTAGCGCATTAACGCGAATATTGTATTTAGCCGCCTCCAGGGACATCACCTCGGTCATTCGAGTCATACCGCCCTTTGATACGGCGTATGGAAACTGGCCCTTAATCGTGCGCGAGTCGGTGATCGACGACACCATGATGATATTGCCGCTGCCCTGGTTGTGCGCCACCACCCGATCGGTATAAAGCTTGGAAACCAACCATGCAGACTTTAGGTTAGTGTCGAGAACAAAGTCCCAGTCATCTTCGTCGATGGTGTGATAGGTCTTTGCACCTGCTTCAACGCCAGCATTGTTTATCACCACATCGCAGCGTCCATAGTGTTCGTAGGCAGCGTCGAGAAAACCCGCAATACTGTCTTTTTCGCGAACATCCAGCGCCACAGCCACTGCCTCGCCGCCATTTTGCTTAATCTCTGTGACACAGTCTTCGAGTTTTTCGAGCCGACGGGCGCCGAGTACCACCCGTGCACCCTGAGCGGCCAGCACCCCGGCAAAGTGATAACCGAACCCCGATGATGCGCCAGTGATCGCGACCACCTGGTTGGTAAGGTCAAATGTAGTTTGTGCGGGTGTAAGTGTGCTCAAAATCCTCTCCCAAAATTTAAGCGGCCCAAAGGTCGTTGCAGCGTCTGTGTCGCGACTGGAGAAGATTCACCAAGTCGGGACTAGGAGGATGCTAACACAGCTCATTCCAGTGCAGATCCAGATTAGAATATCGCCTCGTTTACAAACTAGGTTCAGTTATGCGGCCAAGACGATCAGTACTTTACATGCCTGCTGCAAATACCCGTGCGATGGATAAGGCCCGCGGTTTGCATTGCGACGGAATTATCTTCGATCTAGAAGATGCTGTGGCAGTGGCAAGCAAAGAACAGGCGCGCGGCAACGTTGTGGCACAAATTTCCGCAGGTGGATATGGGCGGCGCGAGCTCATTGTGCGGGTCAATGGCTTAGATACCCCATGGGGTAGAGACGACTTAAGCGCCTGTGCTCAGTTGCCAATTGATGCGCTGCTGTTTCCAAAAGTGTCGAGTAGACAGTACGTTGAGGAAATCGACGAACTGCTACGACAATACAATCCAGACATGCCCATTTGGGTCATGATTGAAACGCCGACAGCCTTAATAGATATGGAGCAATTTGCCGGGCATCCCCGGGTACAGGTCCTGGTTATGGGCACCAGTGATCTCGTCCAAGAATTGCGCGCAACCCATACCACTGAGCGTCACAATTTAGGGTATGCATTGCAGCGCAGTGTGGCTGTGGCCCGTCATTTCGGCAAAGAAATTCTCGACGGGGTGCATCTGGATTTTCGTAACACCGATAGCCTTCTAGCGGTATGCGAACATGGCAAAGCGCTGGGGTTTGATGGTAAGACGCTGATACATCCGGACCAGATCGGCACGGCGAACTCGGTATTTGGCTACAGTTCCTCGGAAGAGGATCATGCGCGTGCAGTAATCGCTGCTTGGCAGCAGGCAGAGGCCCAAGGACGCGGTGTTGCAGAGCTAGACGGTCAACTTATCGAAAATCTGCATGTAGCCGCCGCAGAGCGGGTTATTGCTTACGCTGAAGCCCAGCGCCAGAGCGACTAGGCCCTAGCGCGTCGCAAACCCATAGGTAACGGTAGTCGTCTCCACAACGCTTTCAGTTGATGAGGTATCGCAAGCATAGCGGGAGTGGTCACCAGGGTCAGAAGTGTGGCGAAGGTCAAGCCAGAGACAATGGCCTGGGACAACGGTACCCACAGAGTCGAAAGCTGTCCGCCCTGCACAATGGTGCGGTTGATTACGTCAATGCTGAGATTGCTCGCCAGCGGCAGTAGGCCAAATACAGTGGTCACCGTAGTAAGCAAAACGGGCCGCAAGCGCTGGGCACCGGTACGGACAATCAACTGCACGTAGTCTTGATCCGGGTTCTCCGCACGCAGTTTGTTATACGTATCGATCAGTACGATATTGTTGTTCACCACAATACCCGCCAAGGCCACGACGCCAACGCCGGTCAAGATCGCGCTGAACGGATTGCCCGTTATCAATAATCCGAGCAGCACCCCGGCTGTCGACAAGATCACGGCGAACAAAATCAATGTGCTCTGGTAGAAGCTATTAAACTGCGTAACTAACAATACAAACATCAGCAGCAGCGATAGCGCGAACGCGACCCCGACAAAGGCTAATGACTCAGCTTGCTCTTCGTTGGCGCCTCTGAACGTGATTTTTAGATCCGGATGCCAGTCTTGGGTGGCAATCCAAGCCTGCAGCTCCTTAACCTTAGTATCCGCGAGAATGCCCGGAGCGACGTCAGCTAATACTTTCTTGATGGGAATGCCGTTGTGTCTTTCGATAGTGTCAACATTGGGAATCGGCTCTAAGCTGACAAAGTTCGACAACGGCACTAAGCCATTAGCGGTATTAATGCGCAACTGGTCGAGCGCCAGCAGACCTCGCGACTCGCTCGGATAGCGGACTCTGATATCAACACCATCGTCTGCTCGGTCGGGGCGATATTCACCAACCTTGATGCCATTGGTTACCAACTGCACGGCAATACCGACTTGGCTCACATCTGCACCATAGATCGCAGCCTGAGCGCGGTCGACGTTAAGCTTGAACTCAACACCAGGGAGGGAGCGGGTGTCGTCAATATCTCGCAGACCGTCCACCTCCGAACGCATGTAGTTAACAATTTTTTCTACCGCAGGTTCCAGCAGATCTCGATTGTATGAAGACAATTCAATGTTGAGATCTTTTCCTACCGGCGGGCCCATATCTTCTGCTCGGGCCTCGACCTGAATGCCCGAGATGTTGGCTGAGCGCGTGCGTATTTCTTCCAGAATTTCGGTCGCAGTGTTGCGACGCTGGGGTTGATCGTAGAGTTCGAGAAACATGCTGCCAATGCGATCGCCGCCGCCGTTGCGGCTGGGCTGTCCAGACATCTGTGTGCGCACACTCAGATGCTCGATACCCTCGATTTCTAATACCTGTTCCTCAACCTCTTTAACCAAGGCGTTGGTCTCATCAACGCTCAAGTTGCCGCGCGCGCGGATACTGACGCTGGCGAACTTTGACTCGGCTTGAGAAAAGTAAATCAGTCCACTGCCATATTGGCCATAAGCCCAGAATGTCGTAAACAAAATACCTAAAGTGACCGCCATGGTGACCAGGCCGTAGCGGGTAGCAAAACCTAGAACTCGTGCGTACAAACCGGTTACAGACCGCAGCTCGCGAGGATCGCCCTGTTCCAAAATATCCAGTTTCTTCTGCGCTTTTTTATCTTTATTGCCAGCGCGCCCGATAATGGCGCCGATAGCTGGTCCGAATACGAGTGCGTAGAGTAGCGACCCACTGAGTACGGTAAATACGGTGACGGGCAGAAAGCGCATGAATTTGCCAGATACACCGGGCCAGAACATCAGCGGTAAGAAAGCGGCCAAAGTGGTCGCGATAGAGGCTGTTACCGGCCAAAACATACGTTTTGCAGCGGCTAAATATGCGTCTCTGCTGTTATAGCCTTCGATCATTTTGCGGTCGGCATATTCCGTTACCACAATTGCGCCGTCGATTAACATGCCCAAGCCCAGCAACATGCCGAACATAACCATGAAGTTGAACGAGTAGCCCAAAAGGTAGATGAAAATAAGCGAAAACAGGAACGATGCCGGTATACCAAAGCCAACAATTAAGCCACTACGGATGCCCATAGCAGCGACGACAATAACCATCACTAAGCACAGGGCGGTAAGAATGTTGCCTTCAAGCTCTACAACCTGGCTTTGTGCGTAGGGGGCTTGGTCTTGTGAATAGAATATGTCGACCTTGGCTGGTAAGTTTTCACGAAACGCCTCGGTGACCTTTTTCGCATTCTCAATGGCTTGAATAACATTACTGTCGGCGCGTTTTACGATATTCAGCGCAATCGTGTTTTTGCCGTCTACCCGCGAATACTGGGTTCGGTCTTTGAACGTGCGACGCACCTCTGCGACGTCGCTAAGAGCAATCACCGTGTCGCCATCCGACTTAACAGGGATGTCATAAATGTCACTGTAATTTTCGATGACACTCGGCACCTTGACGGCGAAACGTCCCTCACCGTTATCCAGGCTGCCAGCAGGGATCAGTCGATTATTGCGCGCAATACTGTTGATGATCTGCTCTGACGAAAGCCCGTAGGTTTCGAGTTCCTTAGGATCAATGATTGCTTCTAGCAGCTCTTCCCGCGAGCCCTGCAAATCTGCAGACAAGATATCGGGCTGCGCTTCGATCAAGTCACGCAGATCCAGAGCCAGGGTGTACAGCATACGCTCCGGTACGTCACCGACCAGATTCACCTGAATGATTGGGAATTCGCTAGTCGACTGCTCCTGAATTATTGGTTCTTCTGCCGTGCTCGGGAATTCAACCTTAGCGCGATCGACGGCTTCTCGTGTGTCCATCAACGCCTGATCAAGGTCAAAGTCAGGGTCGAATTCCACCATCACCGTGCCGGCATTCTCAGAGGCATAGGCGTTGATTTCCTCTATGCCCTCGACTTGGCGTAACTCGATTTCCAGCGGCATGACCAGCAGTCGTTCGGCGTCCTCGGGGGAAATACCTTCGTGCACCACGGTGACCACAAAGAAAGGCACACTAATATCTGGATCACCCTCGACCGGGATTGAGCAGCGCGCGATCATCCCGCTCAGCAGAATCATAAAGAGCAAGAGCAGGGTAGTACGCGATCGACTAATCGCAGCTTCGAGGAATCTAAACATGCTTAAGTTAAGAGCCTGTGTTTAGCGACTGAGCTACTGCGCTCGTGAAACGGTCGCGAAAATCTGGATCAACTCGTTCACCGGCAACCACCATTTCCTGGCCAACAGTAATGATCGCTGTTTCGTTGGGCAAACCGGTTACCCACACGCCGTCAGGACCTTCAGTGATGATTTCGATGTTGTGGAAATGCACGATGTTGTCGCTGTCCAACACCCGAATACCGATACCGCCGCGGTCGTCCAAAGCGAATAAGGCAGGGCTAACGCGTTGCGCCAAGACTCGATCCACAGGAATCTTTATTTCCGCAGTGATGCCCGAGCGCAGAGCGCCGTCAGCATTATCCAACTGAATTTCTACTGCATAGGTGCGAGTTTGCGGATCACTCTGCTGACCGACAAAGGTCACGGGACCCTCTACAGTGCGGCCGTCGGCCAATATCCCAGTGGCCAACTCACCAAGTTTCAGATCAAGTACATCTTTTTCCGATACCCGGCCAACCATCAGCATCGGGTTGAGGTCAACAATAGTCGCACAACCCTGTCCGGGGTTAACGTAGTCACCGATCTCTACATGCACATCTTCCACCACACCAGCGAATGGCGCACGAATTAAGGTCTTTTCGATGTTCAGCTGGCGTCGTTTCAGTTGGGCCACGGTGCTGGCCAAGCGAGCCTTAGTCGCCGCAATAGCGCTATCGGAGTTGAACCCCTTTGCTTCGAGCTTCAGTGCCCCTTGATAATCGATACGCGCTTGGCTGACCAGTTCTTGGGCCTCAATGAGCGCAGTTTGACGGTCTTCCATCGACAGTTCACAGAGCACCGCATCTGCAGCCACCACATCACCGCGTTCTACCCGTCGCTCAACCACGCGGCCGACCAGTTCTGCACGAGCATTCACAGTACGCTTGTTTTGGGTTTTGCCGCGAATGTTGGTGTAACGAATTTTCTCAACAGCGCGAATGCGCTCGGCGCGAACGCGTGTCGGAATGGTATCGCTGCCGATTTCTTCTTGAATACGATTCTGTTCTGCAATAGACGGGTCAATTACCACCGGCGCTGAATTTATCTGGCCCGACACCAGCCAAACAGTCAGGAAAACAGCAATTGTAGTGGCCCAAATATAGGTTGAACGCATGAATCAGTCCGCAGTGGTTAGAATTTACGTTACTAAACGTAACACAGGGCGGCGTAAGATAGCCAAAAGTTAGCCAAAGTGCTACCTAGAAAAAGCAAAAGTAGCGATTTTGAAGGAATAATAAGAATAGGTGGCTCAACGAAGCGTGAAAGTTGTATGCGTATTGAGTCAGCACGGCATCCCAAGCGGGGCAAAGCGCCGACTCGAGCATATACCGAAAGATCGCGCCCTCTTTAACTTTGCGCCGCAGTTTCCAGCGCGGGTTCGGACGGTAGCCGCCGAGTGAGCAGCTACAGTCGTGAGTTTCAATGCGCCCCTACCAAAGCTCGGGGCGCATCGGCAGTGGCTGACTATGCAGCGGCACTGGGCCGTGCAGCCATGCGCTCATACCAGGCATGAATGTGAGTCAGTTCTTGATCGTAGGGTTGCCCTACAGAGCCGCCAAAGGCGAGGAAGCAGTAGAGTAATGCATCCGCCATACTGATTTGCTCGCCCCCGATGAACGTGCGCCCATCAGACATCAAGTCGTTGAGCCAAGCAGTTTTTTCCCGCGCGATTTGCTTTAGCCCATCGGCTGCGTCAGGAATCGT
>MDTA01060949.1_pt1 | contig 13254 bp, 14 predicted proteins | sample 811151 | NCBI WGS metagenome assembly MDTA01 (sample SAMN05326648, study PRJNA326480) | marine metagenome | isolation source: seawater | place: Indian Ocean: South | collected 2010 | reverse complement strand
TCCAAAGGTGAGATTAATCAATTTCCTGTCAGCTCAAATGACTATGTGGATATCAGTGGCCAATTAGCAATTTCTTACAGTGGAAATAATGTTGTGAATCGAGGGTTTCGAACCTTTGGAGGGAATGACATTGTCTTGATCAGAACAACAGGTGATGTCGATATTGATGCTGACTTTGATTTAGGCGGTGGTAACGATCAGCTGAATCTGCAGGGGCTGATGACCGTTGGTTCGGATTTTATTGCTGGGAACGGTAACGACCAGGTTGAGATGCCGTTTGGTAGTTACCTTGATGTTCGAGGTGACCTGATGTTGGGTGATGGCCGGGATCGATTCATTTCCCGGGGCAAGATCAAGGTCGCAGGTGATTTAAATGCGGGCACTGGTGATGATCAGGTTGAGATTAGAGGGGAGAGTCCGGTTGGCTATGGATCGCTCATGGTTGAAGGCAGTGTTGAGCTTGGAGCAGGAAATGACACGTTTTTGCTCAAAGCCCCGCTGGATCTGCAGTACTCACCCTCTGAAATCAAAAAAAGATTGTTTTTTGATGTTGGTGATGATGTACTCGATGTGAGGCTTGCATCAACAAGGCTTTTGGTTGGCGCCGAAAGTGACAGAGAAGAGAAAAATTATAATATAAATTTCGGCGAGGGAAATGATACCTTGATTAATAGGGGTGATATTTTTAGTGGTTGGGGGATCGTCTTCAATGGAGGAGATGTTGATGACCAAAGTGGTGAATGGGGCGATTTAATCGTTAATTACGAGAGCGCAAAAATTTCCACCTATGCAGGAATCAATTTCAGTGGAAGTGGCCGTGGAACGATCGACAACCGGGGAACCATTGAGGTTGGTCTGGATCAAACGAGGCAGATTATTTTTGGCGTAGGCAACGACCAAATCATCAATCGTAGTGGTGGCGTCATCAATGTCAAAGGCAATATCAGAATGGGTGATGGTGATGATCTGATCCTCAATGATGGCGTAATGGCTGCCACAAGAGGCGTTGATATGGGTTCCGGCAATGACACAGTCAGTCTTGGAGGTGAATGCTTTTCATCAGATGGCAAATTCAGTCAATGCATCACGCTTGACAATGGTCGGTTTGTAGATGGAGGCGCTGGACGCGATACGCTCGAATTCAGTGATTCAAGTTTTTCGAGTGATATCCCTTTTGGCGCTGATGCATCTCAACCGTCATCCTTCAGTCTTCAACTGATTAATGCCGCTGTTATTTCGGGTCGGTTTGTCAATTTTGAAAATCTGATTCAAGGCGAAGGCCGCTATCAATATGAGGGAGATTTTTCGAGCGATTTTGAAAGTGTTGTTGTCCGTGATGGTGTTTTTGTTGCGAGTGAAAAGTCTCCAGCAACGTTTGAAAATCTCGTCTTGGAGTCCGATGGCACAATCGTTGTTGGCATGATCAATTCGGGGTCTGATGGTGATGATCGGGCGCCGATTGTTGTTACTGGTGAAAAGGGATTTGTGTATTCCTCTGGAAGCTTCGTCATTAGTGCTGATCAGCAAGATGATCCAGAGGGTTCTTATTTTGTCATCCAGGGAAATGTGGTGAATGCAGAGGCTCTTGCTGCCAATGTGACGCTTGTGTATGACTGTGATCTGAGCAATGAAGATTGCACTCAGCAACAGTTTTCAGGGCTCGGTCCGGCAAATGGTGTTGATTCTGCGCTGAGAGATGTCTATCTCGAAGAAGGGTCGCTACAAATTGTTGTCGAACCTAAAGAATCCGCACCATTTCCGATTAAGCCTGATGATTCAGGATCACCTGATGCTGACGATAACGGTGAGCTTGATCAGTTGCCGGGGTGTGACGTTGGTGATGATCTTTGTGATGTCATTAGTGATGTTGATGGCGATCAAGATGATGCAACTGATCAAGAGGAAGAGTCGTCAGCTGATGCGATCGATGGTTTGATTGATGGCTTGGTTGAGAATGAAATTGAGCTGCCATTAATTAACTACGGAACTCTCGCCCGCTTGGTTACCAGTGGTTTGTTGCCGCGCAATGTGGATGCGCCTGGGCGCAGCTTGTTCAACTACAACAATTTGCTGGTGGACACGGTGTTTGAACGTTTGCCCTTGCGCCAGTTTGAGCCTGTGGAGCTGTCAGCGGTGGTGGATGAGGAGGCGGTGATGGAGGAGCCGCTGCCAGCGGGAGAGCCGGTGCGGGGTTTGTGGAGTCATCAGCCGTGGATGCAAAACGAGCAGGCAGAAGCGTTTGTGGGCCAGCAGCTTGCGCAAGCTGAGGTGCTGGAGGACGTGTCGATCGAGATGGCGATCGAGGGTGTTGGTGTTGTGGAAGATCCATCGCTGACGGCGCAATACGCCAACCGCGAGGGTGTTCGCGCTTGGTATCGCGGCTTCGGTGGTGATTTGGGCCCCACCTCGACCTCAACGCTGTATGGCGATTACAACGCCAGCGCCAGCGGCATGGTGCTGGGCGCGGACGTGTCGATTGGATCGAATGTGCAGATCGGCGCCTTTGCCAACTATGGCGATGTGTCGCTCTATCAATTTGCTGGGAAGACCGGTTCGGGTGCCTGGAACCCCACGGGTTGGGGCGGGGGCATCACGGCAGATTGGTGGACTGACAACGTCTACGTGCAGGGCCTGATATCGGCATCGAGCTTCTCGGGCAGTCAGTCGCGCAACATCATTGCGATCAATGAGCAGTTGGGCGATGAAACGGCGCGGGGAGAAAAGAATGTCACCAGCTATGCCTACGCCCTGCGGTTGGGAGCGCCATTCCAAACTGGCCGTCTGCTGCTGGAGCCGCAGTTCACCGCGGCCTGGACGCAGAACCAGGAGAGCGGATTCAGGGAGAACGGAGCAGACCAGCTGAACCTGCGTTATGGCAGCCGCACCACCAATTTCTTGCAGACGGAACTGGGCATGAAGCTGGCGCTGCCGATTCAGAGCGGTGAGCGCGGTGAATGGGTGCCGAATCTGCGTGTGGCCTGGCTGGGGGATTGGGATATGAACAATGAAGATCAGACCATTGGCTATGCATTCACCGACAAAACGGTTGGTGTGGCGCCATTGGAAGAGGACCAAAGCGGTGTGCTGCTTGAAGCTGGCCTGGACTACACGATGGCGAACATCAACAGCGGCTCTTGGAAGCTGTATGTGCGTGGTGGCGCTGAAGTGTGGGGCGGTGAGCGTGGAACCGATTGGCGCGCCAGCGGCGGCATGACCTGGCAGTTCTGATGTCGTGGTCGCCCTCCAGGGGTGTTGGATGCCTGCGGAGGGTTAAGGACTGACCCTGGCCCAATCTGCCGGCTGAATGAGCGGGAACAGCGCATCCTCCCGTTCCAGTTCATCCAGCCAGCTCTCCTGAAGATCCTCGCGGCCATCGATGGCCGCCATCAAACGCCAAAAACGCTGGAGGTGACGTTCGATGCGCTCCTTCGCCAGTTCTGTGGTGGTCCCTGCTCTCAGGATGAAGCTCCAGTCCGACGACTGCGCCAAGAGAAGCTCTCGCCCTGCTTGATGCAGCAGGCGCAGATCCGATTCGCTGCCAACGCCTCGGCTGCAGCGCTCCACCATGGCGCGGCCGGCCCGGCTCCATTCAGGAATGATCCACGCATTGGTTTCGTTGAGCCAGTAATCGTGGAAACCACCGCGCCCCCAACTGGAGTGACAGGGATTGCACAGTTGCAGATTGGGATGGGCATTCAGCACGCTGCGCAGACTGGTGAAGCGAATGCCTTCGCTGGGTCCCTGTCGAAACAGCTCCGCCAGAAACCGGGGACCTTCGAACCACCAATGGCCAAACAGTTCGGCATCAAAGGGCGCCACGAGAAGGGGTTCGATGGCCATGCCTGCCTGCAACCGATCCAGTTGTTGACGACGACCTTGGAGGAAATGCTGGGCATGCTCGCAGGTGCGTTCCATGGCCCGGTTGGGTTGGTAAGGCTGCTTGCCATCGAGCCCACTGCTGGGATTGCTGACGCGGTGCAGCTTCAGGCCAAGGGGTCTGCCCGTGGGTAGCCCCTCGGCGGCAACGGTTTCCGCTGGGAGATCCCAGCCAAGGTCCCGGTGAAATTCCCGATACCAGGGGTCTCCTGGATAGCCATCCTTGGCGGACCAAACCGGAAGCGTGGCGTCGCTATCCCGGCCAAAGAACGCCACGCCTTGACGGCTCACGATTGGGGCGTAGACGCCGTAGCGCGGTCGAGGTTCGGCGTGGAGTAGACCATGCCCATCGAGCACGGCGTAGCGCAGACCCGCATCCCGCATCCAGTGGTCAAGACCTTCGTAGTAAGCGCATTCCGGCAGCCAGATTCCCAGTGGGCGTTCACCCAAAAGCCGGTGATGCTCCCGCACAGCCGTGCGGAGTTGTGCACGTACCGCCTCCGGATGCTCACGCAGCAGGGGCAGGTAGCCATGGGTGGCACCACAGGTGAGCAGATCCAGCACACCTTGGCGTTGGAGGGCTGCGAAGCGACCGATCAGATCGCCTTCACACTGATGCCAGGAGCTCAGGTGGCGTTGGAAGCTGTCAGCCAGGTGATCGGCGGCGTCCTTGCGGTTGTCTGGCGTTTGGTTCAACAGGCTGAGGCGGGCCTCAATCCAGGCGGGGAACCTCTGCTGCAGGGTTCGATCCGACAGCAGCGACAGCAAGGTGGGTGAAACCCCCATGGTGAGTTCGGGTGCCAGCTGCGGATCGGCTGCTGCTGCCTCCAGGGTCTCCAGCAGCGGTAGATAGCACTCGATCAGCGCTTGGAAGAACCAGTCCTCTTCTAGAGAGTGTTCTTTCTCTGCCCGGACATAGGGAAGGTGTGCGTGCAGAACAAGAGCGAGTGCTCCGGGTGCCACGATCCCGTCCCATCAACCGTGTGAATGTACCGGTATTCCTTGCGGGTTTCGCAAGAATCGACACGCACACTCGCTTAGACTGGCCTAACTCATAGTCATTCCGACTAAATCGCGTCGAGGCTTCCGCCATGGCCCACGATCCAGGCCGCGTTCTGATCTTCGACACCACCCTCAGGGATGGTGAGCAGTCTCCTGGAGCCAGCCTCAACCTCGAAGAAAAGCTGGCGATTGCTCAACAGCTCGCCCGGCTCGGAGTGGATGTGATCGAGGCTGGTTTCCCCTTCGCCAGTCCCGGAGATTTTGCTGCTGTGCAACGCATCGCCCAGCAGGTGGGCGGCGACAACGGACCGGTGATTTGCGGACTGGCTAGGGCCTCCCGTGGCGACATCAAAGCCTGTGCGGATGCCGTGGCTCCTGCACCCCGTAGGCGGATTCACACCTTCATCGCCACCAGCGATATCCATCTAGAGCACAAGCTGCGCAAGAGCCGTAAGGAGGTGCTCGCCATCGTCCCCGACATGGTGGCCTACGCCCGCTCCCTGGTGGATGACGTCGAGTTCTCCTGCGAGGACGCCGGCCGCAGTGATCCGGAGTTCCTGTACGAGGTGATCGAAGCTGCCATTGCAGCCGGTGCCAGCACCATCAACATCCCCGACACTGTCGGTTACACCACCCCGAGCGAATTCGGTGCGCTGATTGCTGGTATTGACCGGCATGTGCCGAACATTGCGGATGCGGTGTTGTCCGTGCATGGCCATAACGACCTGGGGCTGGCGGTGGCCAACTTCCTCGAGGCGGTGAAAAACGGTGCGCGTCAGCTCGAATGCACGATCAACGGCATTGGGGAGCGGGCTGGAAATGCGGCTTTGGAAGAGTTAGTGATGGCGTTGCACGTGCGACGCCGCTTCTTCAATCCCTACTTTGGGCGTGAAGAGGATTCACCGACTCCGCTCACGGCGGTTCGCACCGAAGAGATCACCAAGACCTCTCGTCTGGTGTCCAATCTCACCGGCATGGTGGTGCAGCCCAATAAGGCCATCGTTGGTGCCAATGCCTTCGCTCATGAATCCGGAATCCACCAGGATGGTGTTCTCAAGAATCGCCTCACCTATGAGATCGTCGACGCACGAACTGTTGGTTTAAGCGACAACCGGATCTCCCTCGGCAAACTCAGTGGTCGCAGTGCCGTGCGTGCCCGTCTGGAAGAGCTGGGCTACAACCTCAGTCGGGAGGATCTCGACGATGCTTTCGCGCGATTCAAGGATTTGGCCGATCGCAAACGAGAGATCACCGACCGTGATCTTGAAGCGATCGTCAGCGAGCAGGTGCAGCAACCGGAAGCTAGATACCAGCTGAAGCTGGTGCAAGTGAGCTGCGGGAGCAGCCTCAGCCCAACCGCCACCGTCACCCTGGCGGATGAGGATGGAGAAGAGCAAACCATGGCCTCCATCGGGACTGGACCGGTGGATGCCGTTTGCCGAGCGCTGAATGCCTTGGCTGGGGAGCCGAATGAGCTGGTGGAGTTTTCAGTCAAGTCTGTGACCGAAGGCATTGACGCCATGGGTGAGGTCACCATCCGCCTGCGACGCGATGGGGAGCTGTATTCCGGTCATTCCGCTGATACCGATGTGGTGGTGGCAGCGGCTCAGGCCTTTGTGAATGCGCTCAACCGTCTTGTCGCCGCCGCGGCCCAGCCGGCTCTGCATCCTCAGCGGGATGCGGCCCCCCTGGATTCGAGCCCAGCACGTTGACGTTGATGCAGGCATCCCCAGGCCGTGCCGGCGTTCGTCTCGGTGCTCTGCTTCAGCTTCTGGTTCTGATCCTTCTGGCGCTGGCCATTTTGGTGCCCCTGCTCTGGCTGGTGAGCACTTCGCTCAAAGGACAGGCGGAGGACATTTTTACGAGCCCCCCGGCACTACTTCCCGCCCAGCCCAGTCTTGATGCCTACGTTCGTTTGTTTCAGGACAACCCTCTGGGTCGTTATTTGCTCAACAGCGCGATCGTGAGCCTGGTGGCGGTGGTGGCCAACCTTCTCTTCTGCTCATTGGCGGCGTATCCCCTTGCGCGCATGCGCTTCGCCGGTCGTGGCCTCGTTCTTGGGCTGGTGGTCGCCACCATTCTGATTCCCTTCCAGGTGGTGATGATTCCGCTTTACCTGCTGATGGTTCAGCTGGGACTGCGCAACACGTTGCTGGCCTTGGTGATCCCGCAGGCCGCGACCGCCTTCGGGCTTTATCTCCTTCGCCAAAGCTTTCTTGGTGTGCCTGTGGAGCTCGAGGAAGCAGCCCGAATGGATGGTTGCAGCAAGCTCGGGGAGTGGTGGAACGTGATGATTCCAGCTGCGCGTGCCGACCTGATCACCCTGGCGATGTTCGTGTTCATCGGCACTTGGAGTGATTTCCTTTGGCCGCTTGTGATCCTTGATGATCCACAGCTGTTCACACTGCCCTTGGGTCTTCAGCAGTTGGCCAGCAGTTTTTCTCTGGACTGGCGGATGGTCGCAGCCGGCTCGGTGGTGTCGATTCTTCCGGTGCTGCTGTTGTTCATTCTTTTGCAGCGTTTCATTCTTCCCAGTGCCAGCGGTGATGCCGTTAAGGGTTGATGCTGGGCTCCGGTGGTGCTTGCAGAGTGTCCGGACTTTGGAAGGGGCCAGGGTTGAGTCGCTCCAGCAACCTTCGTTCGCGTTCTCGTGATCCGCTGCGCCAGCTCTCAAGATCGATGATCTTTCCCTGTAGTCGCCGTTGCCGGGCTTGTAGGGCGCTTAGCTGCTGTTGGAGGAGCTCTTGACTAGTTTTTTGCTCTGTGCGGTCAAACCCTTCCAACTCTTCGACGCGATCGACGAGCTCCTGCAACATCAAATTCTGGCGTTGAACGGCTTGCCAGAGCACCACAAACAAAACAATCAGCAGTGGGATCCCCGCGGTGGGAAGGATGAGCCAAAGGCGTTGTTGCATGGGAGGTTCGGCGGCTCAGTTTCAAGTTTGAACGGATCTCTGGCAGCTGAATCCTGTGCAACTGGGATCGCTGCCAGCACCGTTCTTGAACTTCACCTGATTGATCTGTCTGCCTTGAGTGATGGTAGGAGGCCTCAATATCTTGGCCCCGCTGCTGGCGAATGAATCGGCGGTGAAGACTGGCTTGGAGCTCGTGGAAGGACCGTCTACTGCGAAATCGGTGTTCCATTGGGTGTGGCCGATGTTCTTGGGGTTTCCCACCCGTTTGTTGAGAGGGTCACTGTTGCCGTCACCGCCAACGGGTGGCAGAACACGGCAGGCGGCCTGCATGGCGGACCGACCGAGGTCGAGCCAGATCAGGCTGGTTCCAAGGCTCCGTGCAGCGGTGCTCAGACGGTCCAATGCCATTGGGCGTAGCAGCACTTTTGCGATGTCTAGCAATGGTCTGATGGAATGAGTTCTGTGCACGTGAGGCTGCTGCCCTTGTCTCTTCAGGATCTCGATGCCCTGCTGCAACGTCGAAAGGATGAGCCTGAACTGGCGCAACGTTTGGCGGAGCCCTTGTCGTTGGAGACCCTGATCGCGCTCGGACGTGAACGTGGTCTGGTGATTACGGAAGAGGATGTTTTCCTGGCGCAGCAGCGAGAAGAGTCGACGGTGTCGTCTACCGAGTTGCAGCGACGCATGGCTGATGAGTCCAGACGCCTGCGCCATTTCATCCAGGGCTGAAGTTCACCCTTGAGACCATCGCCCGTGATTTGCGTCTGAGTTTCCTGACCGGTGTGTCTGGATGGCGTCACACCACCTACGAACGGTTTGGTGTTTTCAGGTTCATGGCTACTTTCACCATCACCCTTGAGGGCGGCAAGGATTTCTCCTGTGCGGATGACCAATACATTCTGGACGCAGCAGAAGAGCAAGGAATTGATCTTCCTTATTCCTGTCGCGCTGGAGCTTGCAGCACCTGTGCTGGAAAAGTGATCTCTGGAAGCGTTGATCAGACCGACCAGAGCTTTCTTGATGATGAACAGATGGGCAACGGATTTGCCCTGCTATGTGTGAGCTATCCGCTATCGGATTGCACCATCAAGTCCGAGGTGGAAGACGAGCTCTGATCAACTTGGTGGGCCTCGCTCACCAAATCCTTAAGCCATCCTCACCACGTCGGGCGTCTGACCGAACACTTGGCCGATCCAGATGGCATGGGTGACAGCACCGTCATGGGTGTGGAATTCCCACGCCATTTCAGGACTGGTGCTGCGTTCGATTTCTTGACTCTCCTCGTTAACGCGCAAATAGTCACCTGTGCCCTCATGGCGAAGGACGTAGCGCTCAAGGCGTTGCGTTCTCATCACGGATGTCATCTTGTCCTGATCAATGCCTAGCCAGCTCTCTGTGGCTGGTGTCATCCACTTCAGCTTTTTGTGGGTTTTTCGTTGATCGATTGATTCTCCGTCTCTTGGTAGCGGGTGCTGCGAATCCAGATCAGCGGATCGGAGAGGGTCAGGCGCATCTGGTAGCCGCTATTGCGAAACCAGCGCTGCTCGCTTGGCATCATCAGCGTCGGCTGGCATTGCCACTGATTGTTGAGGTACATCTCGATGAGGTCAGAGTCCGGCGGTGAGTCCTGTTGCCAATGAACCAGCGCCAGTTCTCTCGTTTCGGAGGTGAGTGTGGCGATCCGTCCATTGGGGCCTGCGTCCTGGTCCGGTTGGACCTGTTCATGAAGCTGTTCTCGGGCCACGAAAAGGCGAAGCGGACTCTCGGTGTCCCGCCCTTCCAGGCAGTACTTGTCGAGGTAGAGCCTCCTGGCACGAGCAAAGAGAGGCGCAGGAGCTCGAGTGAGCAGTGCCTCGTAGGCGTCAGCGAGGACTTGGCTAGGCATCGCGTGAAGGCGGCTCGGTTCAGCATCCGGGATGGCGGGACCGCCTGTGCCATGAAACACTGTAGACAGATGCAGAAGTGGACATGCCCGATTCCGGTCGCCCGATGTACAGGCTCGTGGCGCTGGATGGAACACCGCACCCGGTGCTGGATGCCCCATACGAGTCTGTGGCGGCTGCTGAGGCGGCAGCCAGTCGCTGGTGTGCCGGTCAGGGACGATCCCTTTCTGTTTGTGAGCGTGGCATGGCGCTTGAGGTGCAAACCCGATGTGGTGAGTGGCGCACGCTCGGATATCCCAGTGCTTGTTTAACGAGTGAGCCGGAGCTTGGCGGTGGTCGATAAGGAATGCATGATGGCTCCTTGAAAAGGGGCCTTGCGGCCTCTGGCTTCCAGATCAAGCATGGTCGGGTGTGAAAGGCGCGAGCCATGAAAGTGAGTGTTGATCTCTGCCTGGTGCCGCTTGGGGTTGGTGTTTCTCTGGCTCCCTATGTGGCGATGTGTCAGGAGGTGATTGAGTCCTCGGGGCTCGAGCATCAATTGGGGCCTGATGGAACCGCGATTGAGGGTGATTGGGATGCCGTTTTCGCCTGCGTGAAGGCCTGCCATGTGCGGCTTCACGCTGAGGGGGTGCCGCGTTTGCACGCTTCGTTGCGGGTGAACACCCGGATCGATCGCGTCCAGTCGTTTCGCGACAAGGTGGAGAGTGTGCGCCGATTGGCGCCTTGAATTTGACGAAAGGGATGCCAATTCTGTCCAGCGCGTCTTGAATAAGACCAGGGATTGGATGCTTTGCTTTGCTGGGTCTTCCTCCACCAAGTCGGGTGCCTGTCGCTGTCGCGCTGGTGCTGGCATTGTTGGCCCCTTTCCATCCAGGCCGCGCCAAGGCGGACACGTGGGATCGCATCGGTCGCTATGCCGCTCTGATTCGGCAAGCGGGCACAGACACGATGGTGGCCAAGGATTGTCCAGAGACGCTGCTCGGGGCGTTTCATGCTCCCCAGAATGCCCTGCTTCTGTGTGCCAACAACCTCGAGGATGATCCGCTGCAGGTTTGGGTGGTGCTGGCCCATGAGTCTGCCCACGTGATGCAGCATTGCCACGGTGCGCCGCTGCTGGAGGACCATCAGGTGGGCCATGCACTGGCGAGGATTGAAGCCCAATCCACTTTGGCGTTCCAGGAGCTGAGGCTCTATCACCAGTCTCAGCGCCGTGATGAGATCGAGGCACGCCTTGTGCAGGGCATGCCCCCTGCAGAGGTGGAAGCGTTGTTCCGCAGTTTCTGTGCCGATGAGCTGCGTGGGGGCGGTCCCATCTCACCTCAAGAATCACCGTTCTCCCCACCTTGATGACTGCCATGAAGGAGGAACCCATCACCCCTTGCGCCGGACCCACGCTCGATGCGCAAGGCCGCCTCACCTACATCGGAGAGGACGGCCAGCGCTACGTGGTTCTGGATGCGCTGGAGCTGGATCACCAGACATCCCTGCGTGTGGCCGATGCACTGCGCGATGCGGGGTTGTTATTGGATCAGATCGAGAGCCTCGCGCAACGTTGGATGAATCAGGTGTCCGCTGAGTCGCTCAGTCGCGAGGACGCACTCAATCTGCTTCTGGCGACTCTTGAAACCGACCTGGACGATGAAGCCGCATCCGCGGATGGGGTCATCGATTAATCGGCAGACCGTACGGTGAGCGCTTCGGTTCATGCTTTCTATGGGTCCCCGGATGCGCGGTTACTGGTTCATGACCTGGATCGGTCTGGTGGCCAATCTCTTGGCGCTTCCTGCAATTGGTGTGCTGGCCTTTCGATCGGATCACTCGGCCGGTTTTCAGGCCACCAACATCAGCCTGGCTTTTTCCCTGGCCTGGCCAGCGACGATCGTCGGCATCGTTGCCTGTGCCGGTCTGTTGGCGCAGCGACGCTGGGGCGTAATTCTGGCGATCGTGGCGCTCTCGATGAGCCTGGCGGGAGCCCTCCCCTACGGCATCGTTCGCCTGGCCTTGGGAGCTCAACCTGCCATCGGTCTTTGGTCGGTCCTACTTGCCGTGCTCCACTTGCTGGCCCTGATCTATTGGTGCCGTTCCGAACACCGGCGGGGCGGCCGGCTCTGATGGGTGAGCTGTCTGGCATCCCGCTGGTGCTTGCTCATCCACGCTTTCTCGTGGTGCAGAAACCTGCAGGTCTGCTCAGTCAGCCAGGACTCGGGGCCCATCAGCAGGATTCGCTGATCACGCGGCTCCAGCGCGAGTGCAAGGGGTTGCGTTTGGTGCACCGTCTGGATCGCGACACCTCAGGGCTGGTGGTGGTGGCCCGCGACCAAGACAGCTTGCGTGATCTGAGTGCGCTCTTTGCGGCCCGCCGGGTGCAGAAGTTGTATCTCGCTGATGTGGTGGGCACGGTTGGCAAGCACCAGGGTTGCCAGGATCAACCCTTGGCCCGGCTGGAGAGGCATCCACCGCGCTATGGCCCGCACCCCGATGGCAAACCCTGTCGCACACTCTGGCGACAACATGCCCGTATGCCTGGATTAACCCGCCTTTGGTTGCGCCCGCTGACCGGCCGTTCCCATCAGTTGCGGGCCCATCTTGCAGCGATGGGAACACCAATTGTTGGTGATCCCATCTATGGAGGCTCCGAGAGCAGCGGCCTTGGGCCGATGCGGTTGCACGCGCTGGCCTTAAGTTTCCCAAATTTTGAAGGCCGTGGTCGTGTGCGGGTCAGGGCGCAATTCCCAAGCTGGGCTTAGGCGGAGAACCGTCGTTTCGCAGGAATCGGATAGGGGATGCGGCGGTGACGCATCCGTCGCCATACACGCACGAAGGAGTGCATGACCAGCTCCAGTTCAGCCCGGCTGAGACTGCTCTGCGCCAGCTGACCATCGCTAATCCGAGCTTCGACGATCCGCTTGACCGTGTTCCTGGCTTCCTGTTCGCTGGTGTCGGGTGGCAGGGAACGCAGAGCGGCCTCACAGCCATCGGCCAGCATCATGATCCCCGTCTCTTTGGAGCGTGGCGTTGGTCCGTGGTAACGGAATCGTGTTTCCGCAACGCTGGGATCCTTCTCGCGGGCCTGGTGAAGGAAATAGCCCATCCTCAGTGTCCCCTGATGCTCAGGAATGAAGTCGGCGATCGGGCGAGGCAGGCGGTGACGGCGCGCCAGTTTGAGGCCCTCGTCCACATGGGCCTGCAGTACGCCGGCGCTGGCCAGAGGGTCGTTCAGTCGGGTATGGGGGTTCTCTCCGCTGGTCTGATTCTCGATGAACCAGTCGGGTGCATGCAGCTTGCCCACATCGTGATAGAGCGAACCCGTGCGGATCAGATCAACATCGGCACCAATGGCACGGGCTCCCTCCTCGGCCAGTCCGCAGATCATCAAGGTGTGCTCGAAGGTGCCAGGTGCTTCCGAAGAGAGCCGTCGGAGCAACGGTCGCTCCTGGTCGGCCAGCTCCATCAGCCGGGCCCGGGTCAGGAGACCGAAGGAGCTCTCGAGCAGAGGAATGACCAAAATGGCCATCATCATCATCAGCCCGAGCAGCAACGCTTCTGGTGCTCGATCGCCTGCATTCGGGAGCAGCGGC
>MDTA01205125.1_pt1 | contig 13255 bp, 11 predicted proteins | sample 811151 | NCBI WGS metagenome assembly MDTA01 (sample SAMN05326648, study PRJNA326480) | marine metagenome | isolation source: seawater | place: Indian Ocean: South | collected 2010 | reverse complement strand
TTTTTGCTCCGATAACCCGATGGGACCTTGGCAAAAGGAATTTGCATTTACTAAAGAGGATCTGGGTGTCAATGGGCAGGAGGTAGTATCTATCGAGGGAAGTTCTCTTCGAATGAGTCAGGGGCTCGTGGAGCTTTTTATTTCCACTGAGAAAGCGCAAAGATACCCGAAGGCCATAGAGAATTTTCAGAAACCGGGAACTGGGTGTTGGGAAATTGACATGATCAGCGCAGGATCAGTGCGGGAACTGCGGGCATCAAATCTGCGCAACGTTGTTGAACGCGGAGAGCCTGAGGCTCTGCATGTCAAGGATCCAGTGGCTTTTGATGTTCCCGGCGGCAATGGTGACACGGCCCTCATTTTTTGCAGCCATCCCTATACCTGGGCGAGTTCTAATACGGGACTGGCTTTGCGTGCAACTGGCCAAGATGATTTTTCTCTCGAAACTTTACAGCTTCTTGAGCGCGGAGCTGTTTGGGATGTGGCGGCAACGCGTGTGACAGACTGTATGCCGGTTCCCGCAATGGGACGACTGGCCGACATGCCAGCGATCTCTCTTTATTTCTACGATGGTGCTGAGTGCCTTCGATCTCTTGATGAAAACGCTGCTGCCGTATCGCGACCGCGTGGATATTCTTGCGAAGAACTTGGAGGATTAGCCTTTGGCTTTGACGAAAAATTTCCGTCCTTGAGTCGTCTCTCGACAAACGAACCGATGTTCGTTTCTCCGCAGGGCACCGGTTGTAGTCGTTATGTATCGACGCTTGTGACGGCGGAAGGAATCTTGGCTACTTGGCAGCAATCGCAGCCGGATCTGTCACAACCATTGGTGGGAAATTTTGTCGAGATGGAGCGGATTGCCGAAATATTAGAAGCTTAATGTGCCTTTTTCGGTGTTCTTCGGGCGTAATCGGTGCTCTTTAGGCGCATATCCCGGTGAACCTTGATTGACCTTATGCCGTTCATGGTCATAATCCCTCTCAAATGGAAAAAGTAATTATTATTGGAACAGGATGTGCCGGATGGGCCGCTGCTATCTATACTGGACGTGCCAATCTCGCGCCCTTGGTTCTTGCCGGCGACCAGCCTGGCGGGCAGCTCACGACAACCACTGATGTGGAGAATTATCCCGGTTTTCCGGAAGGAGTAATGGGTCCGGACCTGATGATGAAAATGCAGGAGCAGGCAACCAAGTTCGGAGCACGAATTGATTACAAGATGGTGACTCGTGTGGAGAAGACCGGCGAGCATTTCGAAGTCTATTGCGGTGATGATGTCCTCGAAAGCGAGACCGTGATCGTTGCCACCGGGGCGGCTCCCAGACACTTAGGTCTTGAGGGAGAAAAAGAACTCATTGGCCATGGTCTGACCTCCTGTGCAACCTGTGACGGCGCTTTCTACCGAGATGTTCCCGTGGCTGTGATTGGTGGCGGAGATTCAGCATGTGAGGAAGCGACATTCCTGACTCGCTTTGCCTCCAAAGTTTACCTGATTCATCGTCGTGATGAACTGCGGGCATCCAAGATCATGGCTGAAAGAGCTTTGGCCAATGATAAGATTGAACCGGTATGGGATACGGCAGTAACTGAATACATCACGGATGATGACGGTGAGGTTTGTGCAATAAGCACCAAAAACCTCAAGGATGAAAGTGAGGGCAAGATTGATCTCAAGTGTGTGTTTGTCGCAATAGGGCATATCCCCAATTCAGGCTTCCTCGAGGGATTGATTGATACCGATGAGAATGGCTACATTATTCAGCAAGCCGGTTCTACCCGAACCAATGTCGAGGGACTCTTTGCGGCTGGTGATGTGGCTGATCATGTGTATCGACAGGCGATCACTGCTGCCGGGGACGGTTGTCGTGCAGCCCTTGAGGCGGAACGTTACATCGCAGATCGTGAATAACGTGTCCTATAATGATCACTTGGAAGCTTTCTATTGGGCCTAGAGAGATTGTCATCTCTTCAGGGCTTTAGTTGATTGACTTTGGGGGGTAGTCAGAGGGATGCTTGAAAGTGTTGAGGTTGAGATTTGCCCTGCCAAAGCCGTAAATAGTTAATAATCATGAAAACACACAAGATTTCTTTTTCACTCCTTTCTTTTTTTGCTCTGACGATGACCGGTTTTTCCGACGAGAAGAGTTCGATCCCTTTCAACGGCAAGGACCTGGATAACTGGATCACCAAGCCTAAGGGCAAGGGGAAAAACGCCTGGGTAGTTGGCGTCCCTTCGCAGTCCAAGGAGAATCCCAAAACCCTTGCGGTTGCTGACGGTGCAGGCGCCATGGTCAACAAGGTCAGTGGTCACGGGCAGAGCTGGGATATTTATTCCAAGGAGAAGTGGGGTAGCTGCCGTATTGAACTTGAAGTCATGGTTCCCAAGGGCGCCAATTCAGGCGTTTACGTGATGGGTGAATACGAGGTGCAGGTGCTCGATAGCTATGGCAAAGAAAAGCTGGGCGGCGGGGACATGGGAGCTATTTACGGGGCACAGCCACCAAAGGTGAACGCCTGCAAGAAACCCGGCGAGTGGCAGAAATACGTGATTGATTTCAAGGCGCCCTCTTTTGACGCCAACGGTAAGAAGACGAGTAACGCCCGCTTCATTAAGGTTGAGCTCAATGGTAAGATCCTGCACGAGAATGTTGAGATGAAGGGCCAGACTCCGAGCGGAGTCAATGGCAAGGAAGCAGCCACGGGACCGATCATGTTCCAGGGTGACCACGGGCCGGTGGCCTACCGCAATATTCGAATCACACCCATGCCGTTCTAGGGGCGTTGAATGCAGAATAGTCCAATCCCGTGCTTGAGGGGTTCCAGAATTTGTGGGAAGGCATTCCCTTATTGCGGGGTGAGCTCATTATCCTCGGTCTTCTAGGCTATTATCTTCTTGCTTGGGTGCTGGTGGGTCGGGACCCTCGCAAGGCATCCTCTGTGCCGATGTTTGAGCCTCCAGAGGGATACTCTCCTGCAGCCCTACGCTATCTCTGGGCAAGCCCCACCGGTTTTGACGCTGGGTGTTTCACCGCGTTGATGGTGGGGCTTGCGGAGAAAGGGGTTTTGAGAATCGAGCGGAAAGGCTCCACTTTTCATCTCCATGACCTTGGGTTGGGTAAAGCAGAACTCCTCGAGGATGAAGAGTGTGTCTATAAAGCCCTGTTTCCTGAGGAGCATATCGATCCTGACCTGCCGCAAAAAAGTTTTAGTCTAGGCGGAACGGGACGGAATGCTGCTAGGAAAGTCTGTCGAGCAGCTTGGGATGGGTTAAAGGGTAAGTTGCACAAACAGTTTAAGAAGGGCTACCGGGTGAATAACCGGCGGTGGGTAACCCTCGGGATATGGATTTATTTGTTGGGAGGAGGGTTCCTGACTGTTGATCCGGCTGTAAGCAACATTCTAACGGCAGGAGGGTTCCGGACTTTTGATCCGGGTGTAAGCAACATTCTAACGGCAGGCAACGTGGCAGATATCCGTGTAATATTGAGTTTGATGCTAGGATTTGGGCTTACTTTCTTTTGTGCCATGGTTCTTTTTTTCTGTCACGGAGGTATTACCATGCTCAGAGCGGGTGAAATGGTTCCCGGGTTCGGTCTTGGTGTGATAGGACTGGGGCTCGGATTCGTGTATGTTAACCTTGCAATGGATGTGCATACCCTATCGGGATTTTTTCGCGTGGTAGCATGGATGATTTTTGGCTATATTTTGAATGCCTGTTTCCTCACCCTAATGAAGTGCTATTCACGCAAGGGGCGACAGGTGACGGACCATATTGAGGGGCTCCGGATGTATATGAACGGCCACGATGGGAAGCGTGCCAAACTGGCCTATGCTCCGCAGTTGAGCATGGAACACCATGATCAACTCCTACCCTACGCAGTTGCCCTTGGTTGCACCGAGAAGTGGGCAGAGCGCTTTGATCCCGTCTCGCCTACCAGTAAACCGGGTGAACTGAATCAGATGCGGGTTTCCGGAGGCTTCATCGGGATGCCGGAGGGAGCGCAAATGGCATCTGTACTTGCAGTGGGTGGTGATTTTCACCGTGCTCTAATGACATCGTGCGGCTTGCAAACGTAGGGTGAGGTCTGAGCCAGGATTTTGCCGCATGGCTAAGTTGCCAAGCAAAACGCCCGAAGCATAGCTCCGGGCGTTTTGTTTTACCGGCACGCGCTTAAGCGCGTGCCGGTTGATTTTTCTTGAATGCCGAAACTAGATGTTCGTCTTCAAAGCGTCCCAACCTTTGCGCGGCACACGCCATGCAAGCTCGTTGATTGAAGGATCACTAGTAACGACACCGGCTTCATTGAGCTCGATTTTCTTGCCCGCAAGTGCGCAGAGATTACCCAGCTGGATATTTGCGGTCATGAATCCTGAGTAGCTGAAGTTAGACTGGCTGAACTCTCTTGGCTTGTCGCCACGGCAGGCGATGATGAATTCATCATGGTGTCCTGGTGAGCGCTCAAGCAGTTGCTTTGGCTTCCCGAATTCCCTCTGGCGGCTTTCCGGGATAATCCGCGGGCTGTTCCAGTAGTCGCCTGTTACAAGCATTTTACCCTTGGTGCCGATAATAAGGTTACCCGTACGTGGAAGTTTTCTGCCCTCGGACTTCAATTCTTCAGGGGTCTCGGGCATGTTGTCCTTACCATCCTTGGTCTTACCTTCATACCAGTATGTGGTGAAAGCAGGAGTCTCCTTGGTTGCCCGGTAGTCAACCTTGAGGGTCATGCCGGCAGGGAACTGTCCCTTACAGGGACCAGTCATCATGAGCGGTTCTGCAGAAGCGGCATATCCCGGGCGCATAATGGAGTAGATGCCATCAGTTGTGTGGCAGGCCATGTCACCAAGTGCTCCGGAACCAAAGTCCACAAAACCGCGCCACTTGAAGGGATAGGTATTGTTCGTGTAGTGGCGCATTGGAGCGGGCCCGACCCAGGAATCCCAGTCGATATGGGCAGGAACTTCATCCTTTTTCGTCGGGTTATCGCCACCCTGCGGCCAAACGGGGCGGTTTGTCCATGTGTGGAATTCCTTGATGTCACCAACGGCACCGGCCTTGACGAATTCGTAGGCGAGGCGCCAGCCATTGCCAGCGTGTCCCTGGTTACCCATCTGGGTGACAACGCTGGTGTTTTTTTCGTAGGCCTTTGTGAGGTTCTGAGCCTCACGCACTGACCATGCAAGCGGCTTCTCGGTGTAACAGTGAATCCCGTTACTGATTGCAGTCATTGAGGGAGCGTAATGAGTATGGTCAGGAGTTGATACGAAAACAACATCCAACTCCTTGGTGTGGTTCTGGAACATTTCACGCCAGTCGGTGTAGCCCTTGGCATCTTTCCACTCATTATTCCTGTGGACATTTTTCCAAGCGTTTTTGTCCACTTCGGCAAATGCAGTGCAATGCAGGCCATATTTATTGCGCGCTCCCCAGCAGAATCCAACATGGGCACCAGCTCGCCCTCCGGTGGCCACAAAGCCAACCTGCAGCTTACTGTTCTGGTTTTGTGCCCGAACAATGGCGGGCATGCCAAGGGTCGACGCAGCGCCTGTTAGAGCAGCTGACTTGATAAATTTACGACGGGTCAGTTGTTTAGACATAGGATGATTGTTTTTTATTAAAGTGTTTCCTCATATCAGGTATGAGAAAAATCATGGGTCTGTTTTTCTGTTCAGTTCGGCGAATATGGAGGTTTTTCCGCTTCCCGGCTATACAAAAAAGGAGAAATTCACGCAAAATTTGCCCGTAGCGTGATTTTTGGGTTGTTCCTGTTGCCCTTTTTTCTGGGACCAGACCAATTTTTTCAACTGCGTGGTTAATTCGTCTGAATGTTGAATTCTGGGGTTTAGAGACTTCTGCGCTTCAACCAGTCCTCCCTTGCCCGCTTTAATCGTTCAATTTCTTCGCGCTTGGTCCCGCTTAGTTGGGATGCCATCCTGAGGAAGTGATTGTTTCGACCGAATTTGCGCCAAGGGCCATAGGGGATTTCGTGCAGTTCAACAAATCGCCAATCGCATTTGCTCATCCCTCCCTTTATTCTGAGGTAATCCCGGACCGCTGGGGACAGGTCAATCCCGGCACTGTCGTTTTTGGTGTTTTTAGGACGAGCACCTCCAAAGACATAGGCCCAGTCATCGGTTTCGAAGGGGCCAACATCAGACCATTGTGCATAGCAGATTCGGCCTTGGCAATGTATTGCAACCCAGCGCATGTTACATACGGTTTTACCTTCCGCCTTAAAAGTGCGATTAAACCATGGTATGACGCGTTTGGCGCTGGCTTTTGTCTTGGCCCAGTTCACCCGGTCATTATAGGGAAGTGCAACATAGAAGGGGTTTAGTCCAGGTATAAAGCTTTTGGGGCGGAAATCCGCTGTCCTGTTGGCGGGATTAGGGTCATCGTATCCTCCATAATTTTGCACCCATTTTGTATCCCATGAACTGGCGGCATTGTGCATGGGGTTGGCGGCAGTGGCTTTCTCTCCGACCCAGAAAATGGTCGCGGTGATGTTACGGTGCCAGGGATAGATTGGTGCTGTGGTCCGAGGGAGAGTAGGTGCGTAGGTGCGAGGCAGTGTATTGCTCCTTACAGGATCGGATTGGGCGTCGCTTTCTAACATGGTTAGAATGGCGGCAAGGAAAAGGGTTACCGTGATGATGCTTGCGTTCATCGTTTTTGCCCGGGTTTGCACAATGTTGTGTCCGGGTGGATTGTCACTCGTTTAAAGGAAATCGCCTAGGCCGGGCTCGGGGAGAGTGGTCTTTGGGGCTGAGTTGCTGGTGCTTCCAGTTGGCGGTTGGGTGCCTGGGTCTTCATACCAAGCTTTTCAAGGAGTTTCAGATCCTGTTGCGTTTGGGGATTGGCGGCTGTTAGCAGTTTGTCGCCATAGAAAATGGAATTTGCACCAGCAAAGAAACAAAGCGCCTGAGCTTCTTCGCTGAGTTGAGTTCGACCTGCAGAGAGCCGTACTTTGGCTCCGGGGACGGCAATGCGTGCACAGGCAATGGTTCGTGCAACATCGAATGTATCAACTGGATCGGCTCCTTCAAGGGGCGTGCCTGGCATCGGCATAAGCTTGTTGATTGGGATGCTTTCAGGAGGAGGATTAAACCCGGACAATACTTCCAGCATTTTTAAACGGTCATCTGCTGTTTCACCCAAACCGAGAATGCCCCCACTGCAAACCGACATACCCGCATCCTGAACATTGCGGATTGTATTAAGGCGATCATCGAAGGTGTGCGTGGAAACGATGTTTGGATAATGCTCTGGAGAAGTATCAATATTGTGATTATAAGCGGTGACACCGGCTTCCTTTAATTGCTTGGCCTCCTCAGGCCCCAGTTCACCAAGTGTTGTGCAGACTTCCATTCCTAATTCGGACACTTTTTTGACGATGCCTAGCACATCGTCAAACCTCTTGGTTCCGGAACGCACTCCTTTCCAGGCAGCGCCCATGCAGAATCTTGTGGAGCCGTTTTCACGGGCAGCGCGCGCACGGTCCAGAATATCGCATTCAGGCATCAGTCTCTCAGCATCGACGCCGCTCTTGTAACGCGCGCTCTGGGCACAGTATGAACAGTCCTCGCTGCAACCTCCTGTTTTGATAGAGAGCAGCGTGCACAGCTGTATTTCATTTTCAGGCCAGTGTTTTTCATGCACTTCGCGGGCTTTCTTGATCAGCTCGAAGAAGGGCAGTTGGTATAGGTTTTTAAGTTCCTGAAAGTTCACGGTAATATCTGATAATATGCTTTAGGAATCGGGTGTTGGAAAGTACAGAACAACAACATTCTATCGTTTCCAGTATCCACCGGGAGAAAGTGTTGGTTTCAAGGGGTTGGAATAGTCAGTTTTTCCTTTTGCTCCCCACATGCGTATTCCAATTGCTGCATACCATTTGGCGGACATACTTTCCCCAGTCTTGCAGCCATAACTGCGACATTTGGCCTTGCTCGAGAAGGCAGAAGGTTGAATTTCCTGCAGGTCATTTTCGTGCAACCAAGACGTGGATGCTCCCAGTATGTCGTTACTGTAATCCATCATAAAGGCATACTGGTTGGAGTGTCCGTAATACTCAAAGCCGACAATCTTGATCTGTTTACGATCCTTGCCGCTATTGATATGGCGGATGATGTCCTTTCCGGTTTCCAGCCAGACGAGTTGAATTTTGTATTTTTCACGGACGGACTCAATCCAGGATATGAGAGGTTGGCCATCCTCCTCGGAACGTGTGATGTATCCAGGGCGATATACTAGCCAGGTAATCGGATATTCAGGACCATACCGCTTTTGCAGTTGTTGAATGCGTGCGCGGGCAGATCGGATGAAGTTTCCCCACCAGCGATCGTGTTGTTCGTTTTCTTCACGCATGTCTTCCCATTTTCGCAAGGCTGGACCGCCGCTGATGATGATGAACTCTTCCTGGGTCGCAACCTGCTTTCTAGCTTTGAAGGATTTCTTGAACAATGCTCCGCGCTCCTGTGCCATTGCTAGGCTAGAGTGGATAATCACGGCAAGTAGCACGATGATTTTTGCGGGATGAACGGGCATGATCGGATGGGCACTTTCTGCCAGCGCGTCTTTAGGTCATTGGCATTTAGAGCATTTCACCGCTGATTAGGTCATTGAAACCCTGTCTTCTGCGAATAAGACTTGCCTCGGAGCCGTCGACAAGGATTTCAGCCGGGAAAGGTCGGGAGTTGTAATTTGACGCCATAACGAATCCATAGGCACCTGCACTAAGCAGGGCGATGAGGTCCCCTTCTTAAAGGCTCGGTAATTCGCGGTTATGAGCAAAGAAGTCACCACTTTCGCAGATGGGTCCAACGACGTCGATAATCTCCGTTTTACGTCCGGAATCGGAGACCGGTATGATGTCATGGTGTCCCTGGTAGAGTGCCGGTCGGATCAGGTCTCCCATGCCTGCGTCAACGATGTTGAAAACTTTTGCCTCTCCCTGCTTTCTATAGAGCACCCTGCTTAAAAGGACTCCGGCATTACCGACAATCATGCGTCCGGGTTCGAGCAGGATCTTCAGGCCAAGTGGCTTAAGGGATGGAATAATTGCCTGTGCATACTCCTCAAGGGTGAGCGGTTTGTCTTCTCCGGACTTGTTCTCCCACCATTCCCTGTTACCGCTCGCCAGTGAGTCTTCATAGATGATGCCGATGCCACCACCGATGCTGAAGAATTCAATCTGGTGATCCGCTTTAAGTTGCGCGGCAAGTGGTGCCACTTTTTCAACTGCTTCAACGAAAGGCTGCACGCTGGTTAACTGTGAGCCAATGTGCATTTGAAGCCCCCGAAGTGCGATGTTGTTCATTTCTCTGGCAGCATGCGCATAGATGCCAGCAATGTTGTCAAAGTCGATTCCAAACTTGTTTTCGCTTTTCCCTGTGGAGATGTATTTGTGAGTTTTTGCATCAACATTGGGGTTTACCCGCAATGCCACAGGGGCAACTTTACCCAGCTCGCCTGCGACCTTGTTGATGAAGCGAAGTTCCGCTTCACTTTCAGCGTTGAAGCAGTAAATGCCCTCTTCCAGAGCATACTTGATTTCCTCCCTAGTCTTGCCCACACCGGCAAAGGTGCAATCGGCAGCTTCGCCCCCGGCGTGCAGAACCCTGAAGAGTTCTCCACCCGATACAATATCAAAGCCGGCACCTTCCTTGGCGAGCAGCTTCAGGATGGAAAGGTTCGAGTTTGCTTTGACAGCATAGGCAATATGGTGATCCAGTCCGGACAGCGCTGAACTCAGTCGCCGGTAATGATCCCTGATCGTGGCCGCTGAGTATACGTAAAGGGGGGTGCCATGGTCTTCAGCCAGTGCTGAAAGGTCCACCTCTTCACAGTGCAAGGATCCGTTGCGATAATGAAAGGAATGCATGGTTGCAATTCCTAGCCGCCGCAGGGCATGGAATCAAGCCGCAGAGAGAGTAAATCCGTTTAAAATTCTTGACCTTCCCTTGATACGGCATATTCTACGCGCCCCCTCGAATACCCGACCTTAAATACGTCATGGCCAAAATTTGTGAAATTACCGGAGCTCGTGTCCGTCGCGGAGGCAAAATCCACCGTAGTGGTCTGGCTAAGAAAAAGGGTGGTATTGGCCGTCACGTGACAAAAGTTATTAAGCGGGATGTGGAGCCTAACCTAAGGACAAAGCGTATCTGGGTGCCTGAGTTGAACCGTTTCATCAAGGTGAAGTTGACCGCCCGGGCCCTTAAGACCATCGGCAAGAATGGCGCATACGCGACGCTCAAGAAGGCGGGTATTATCAAGTAAGCGTTTCTACGCTTGATGTCCGCAACGCTCACAGCGTTTTTTTTCGCTTTTTTCATACTGCTTGCTTCAACCGTTACGGGAGCCGCTCGCAAGCCGAACATTGTTTTCTTCTTCATCGACGATCTGGGTTGGTCTGACTTGGGGTGCTACGGCAGCAAATATCATCTGACGCCTAATATTGATTCTCTGGCAGGGAGGGGCATGCGCTTCACAGACGGCTATGCGGCTTGTCCGGTGTGTTCTCCAACCCGTGCAGCATTGATGACCGGGAAGTTTCCAGCTCGACTTGGCATTACCGACTGGATCGGGGCAGGTCAGCGGCGAAACATATTGTCGACCCCGCCAAATGTTGCTGCGCTTCCTCAAACCGAGCTGACCTTTGCCGAAGTGCTGGGAAAGGCCGGTTACGCCACTGCCTATTTCGGGAAATGGCACCTTGGTGCCGGGGATGGCGACCACCCGAAAACACAGGGATTTGATTATCATCGTGGTGTTAACAGGGCGGGAGCTCCCGGATCCTATCATTACCCATTTAGCAGAAAGAAGAAACCTGGCGGTAAGCTTGCCGCAAGTGACGTGCCGGATTTCACTGAAGCTCCTGAGGATTCTTATCTCACTGACTTGCTTGCCGATGCAGCCGTGCAATTCATCGAGAAATCAAAAGATGGTCCATTTTTACTTTTCCTCTCGCATTACTCCGTGCACACGCCGATTCAGGCGCGTGGGCAGGATGTGGCGCAATATACAGATCGCCTAAAGGAACTTGGCCTGCCGATTGATGTTAAATTGCGCCCGGAAAAATACGGCAATACTCGTATGACGCAGAATAATCCCGCATTTGCCGCAATGGTTGCAAGCGTGGACCGCAGCGTGGGTAAGGTCTTGGGCAAGCTCCGCGAGCTTGGTCTGGAAGGCGATACACTGGTTGTGTTCACCTCGGACAACGGGGGGTTGAGCACCAGACCGGCCAAGCGGGTGGCCCCGACATCCTGCCTGCCTTTGCGCGCAGGTAAGGGATGGCTCTACGAGGGGGGGGTCAGGGTTCCGACCATTGTCTCTTGGCCCGGAGTGACGAAACCGGGAAGCGTCTCGCCGGTTCCCGTTGTGACCACGGATTTTTACCCGACCCTACTTGCTGCCGCAGGCTTGCCATTGCGTCCTGCCCAGCATCTTGATGGTGTGGATCTGACTCCTTTACTAAAAGGGGGGAATATCGGTGCAAGGAACCTGTATTGGCATTACCCGCATTACCACGGTTCGGCTAATCGGCCTTCGGCTTCCGTGCGCAAGGGAGACTATAAGCTTGTGCGCTGGTATGAGGATGGAACAGAGGAGCTCTTCAACCTTTCTGATGACCTTTCTGAGACGAGGAACCTGGCAGACCGGCAAAAGTCCAAGCGCAGGGAACTTTCGGCGGATCTGGATCGCTGGCTCAAATTGGTAAAGGCGAAGATGGCTGTGCCCGTAGCCAAAGATTAGCCCTAAGGCAATGTTGCCTGGTTGTTTATGATCGGGTCAATGACCTGCACGGCACTGATTGCGGCTGCGACATTATGCACCCTGAGAATGGCTACCCCTTGCATGATTCCTGCGACTGAGCAGGCAACTGTGCCGGGATCACGCTCTAGCGGGTTTTCCAGATCAAGTACCTCGCCGATGACGGTCTTGCGCGAGACAGGCAACAGTATGGGGCGCCCGAGTTCCGTAAGGCGGTCCAGTTCACGCATTAGTTGTAGGTTGTCTGCGCGGTCCTTGGCAAAATCAATACCAGGGTCAAGAACCGTGCATGCGCGATCCAGTCCGGCGGTTTCGACTTCTTTCAGCTTAGCCAAGAAGAACGACTCTACTTCTGCGACGACATCAGTGTAATGCTGCCCGCGATGTGCTTGCTTGGGTTGGCCGATACTGTGCATGATCAGCAGTGCCGAGCCGTGTTTTGCGCAAAGGTGGGCATTGTCCGGAGTGGGCAGGGCACCCATGTCATTTAACAGGTCAACTCCAAGGGGCAGGACTTGCCGTACCACCTCCGTTCGCCATGTGTTGACGGAAAGCATTGCGGATGTTTTCCCTGTGGCTTTTTTGATTGCCGGAAAAATCTCAATGAAAGGCCGCAATCGGGCGACTTCCTCATCGATGGAAATCGGTCCTCGGTTCGTACGCGCACTTTCTGCTCCTACGTCGATGATCTCAGCACCTTCCTTGAGTTGTTGTGAGGCAAGCTCGATGGCCTGTTGTGGATCCAAGCTGCCATCCCCGCAGAAGGAGTCGTCATTAATATTGACAATACCCATGACCATTGGTTTGCGGGGAAATTCAATCCGGTGTTGGCGGGCGCGCAGTATCATCATGAAGTGCAGGTTGCCGCAGGCAGGTCTACAAGTGTCTTGCAGCGTTTTTCAAAGCGGGCACTTTGCGTGAATCCCGTATCCCGGGCGAGGCATACCGCCTTTTCAAAGTCGCGGCCAACGTTAGTTGGAGAGTGGGCATCGGAACTGATCACCAGGTCAATCCCGGCTTCACTCATTATTTCCAGAAATTGCCGGGAAGGATATTGTTCGCTGCAGTTCTTGTGCCAGCCACTGGTATTGATTTCGATGGCTGTTCCTGAAGCCAATGCGGCCGCGATGGCAGGCTCGTAAAAACGCCGTAGGTCGCCTTCCGGCTTGTGGCCGAATTTTTTTGGTAGATCGGGATGAGCGATAAAATCGAAGTATCCACTTTTGGCACAGAGAGTATAGAGTCGCCAGTAAGCAGTCCAGATTTCCTCGATTTCCGCAACGCCCGACCAGCGACCGATCCATTTCGGGTTATCGATATCCCAGCCCGGCGCAATATAGTGCACACTGCCTATGAGGTAATCGTAAGGAGCCATAGCACTGAGTTGCTCTATCCATGCCTCCCCGTTTTCCAGGTAATCCACCTCTAGGCCTAGACGAACCTTGATTTTAGGGACCTTTGAGCGTGCGACTTCAACAGA
>MDTA01128809.1_pt1 | contig 13255 bp, 11 predicted proteins | sample 811151 | NCBI WGS metagenome assembly MDTA01 (sample SAMN05326648, study PRJNA326480) | marine metagenome | isolation source: seawater | place: Indian Ocean: South | collected 2010 | reverse complement strand
GAGCGGTTTTATCGCGGCATGTCTGAGCGCGGTATCACCGGAGACGTTGCCGATGAGATCTACACAAAGATGAGAGCGTTCGCAAATTACGGATTTCCTGAGTCGCACTCGGTGTCATTTGCTTACCTCGTCTATGCCTCAGCATGGATCAAGTACCACGAACCCGCAGCGTTCTGTGCGGCATTGCTCAATGCCCAGCCGATGGGATTTTGGTCTCCACATACCCTTGTTCGTGACGCGCGTCGCCATGGTGTAACGGTGAGAGGGGTTGATCTTGGGGTTTCAGTTCAAGGAGCCACACTTGAAGATGGTGGAAGCGTTATTCGACTCGGGTTCACGTCGGTGCGGGGGCTTGGCAGCGATCTTGCTGAACAGATCGTTGAGCAACGGCAACACAGCATGTTTGATTCGTTGGAAGACCTTGTGCGACGGGTTCCCGGCATTACGGTCACACATCTTGAAGCATTAGCGACAGCAGGGGCGTTTGAGGAGTGCCTCGGGCTTAACCGTCGTGAAGCTCTCTGGCTTGCAGGTTCAGCCGCTCAAGCTCGATCGGGCACGATCCCTGGCATTGCAGCCCAGGTCACTGCACCTCGATTACCGGGAATGACCCCTGTTGAAGAAGCGGTGGCTGATTTGTGGTCAACCGGCATTTCTGCTGACGGACACCCGACGGCGTTCTTGCGTAAAGAACTTTCTGACCTTGGAGTGGAGACATCAGAAGGGCTCCAGACCCACGAAGTTGATCGGACAGTTGTTGTTGCTGGCACGGTGACGCATCGGCAGCGGCCGATGACCGCTCGCGGAACAACATTTATCAATCTTGAAGATGAAACCGGGCTCATCAATGTGATCGTGTCGGCAGGGTGCTGGAAACGGTTCCGCTCCGAATCGCTGGCACCAGCCCTTGTGGTGCGCGGTCGTCTTGAACGTTCAGAGGGTGTTGTCAATGTGATTGCAGAGCATCTTCAGCCGCTTGTCGCTCCTGGTCGCTCGACCAGTCGGAATTTCCGTTAGGACTGCCACTGCACGCTCACCGAGTGGTCAGTGCTACCTCAGTTCGTTCTGAACCTCTTGCGCTTGATTCGGTGGTCGATCAAGATCGCGAAAACGAACTCGTTCAGCAACCATCTGCCGACCGCCGCCCGTGTGTGCTGAGCACGTTGGCGCAGCCGAGACAGTGACGAGTGTGACGACTGAGTTTCCACAAGTTGGGCACTTCCAACGAAATGGCGGTCGTTGACCGACACCTGTTGTGGAGGCTCGTTGCGGTTGCCGTTGCTGTCGTGTTTGAGATGTCATGGCGACATATCTCAAGCAGATTGCGTTACTGTTTGCAAGCGACTTTTGGGCTTGCGGTCGACCACCCCGAAGGGGTGAAAATGTCAAAAACTATTCGTTTGGAGTGTCGCGAAGCCCGTCGTTGAAGATCTTGAACATGTCGTAGATCTCTTTGCATTGTTGACATACAGGTAGTTGCTTTGGGTCGCGTGATGGCACCCATACGAATCCGCACAGGGCCTCAAGGGGGGTGCCTTCAATGCGTGCTTGCAACACTTTTGCGGCAGCGGATTCTCCCGGTTCGACTTTGACGATGTGCGCGCTTGTTGGTTCTTCAGTCTCGGGAGTGATCTCGGTTTCAGGAACGACGGTTGCGGGCATCGTTTCGAGGTCGGTCATCGCAGTTTCATCCCAATAGCTCTTGGCAGATGCCAAGCCAGAAGTCGGTAGCGAGACCGAGGCTTTCGACGTCGATGCGTTCGTTATGGCCATGGAATCTGTTCCCGAATGTGGTCATGTCCATCGATGGAGAGAAGAGTCCAGCTCCGTATCCAATACGGCCGCGCTGTCGGTAGAAACGTGCGTCGGTGCCACCCACGACAAGGCCGGGGAGTAGTTCAGCCCCTGGGTAGGCGATTTGGGTTTGATGGGAGATCACATCCCATAGCGGGGTGTCGATCGAAGATTGTGTTCCTTCAGCTTGCTGCTCGGCCTCACCGATTTCGACATGCGGGGCGAGATCTCCCAAAGCCTCGGTGATCATCGCAATGACTTCGTCTTCGGTCGTGCCGGGCAGGGTGCGGATATCGACAACGAGGTCAACGACATCAGGGATCACGTTTGTCTTCTGTGACTCAACTGGATGAATGACATTTGGGGAGATCGTCGTGTGGGTGAGAGCGTGACACCCTCGAGCGGCCTCCACGGGCATCGCGTCGAGGGCATCCCACACTTGTTGCGGGTCGAGGAGGACAGCTTTCTCTTCCTCAGAAATACGCATTGCGTCAACTTGTCCCCGCCATATATCAGTGATCTGCGTGGCGGGACGGAATGATGCGAGCCGGCGAACCGCCTCGGCGGCCTTGACGAGAGCGTTGTCGCTGCCCCACGGCATCGACCCGTGACCTGGGGTCCCGCGAACCCGGAGTTTGCGCCAGGCAATTCCCTTTTCTCCAACGTTGATGGTGATCTTCCGGTGGCCGTGATGGTCGACTGATGACCAACCACCGAGTTCGGTGAGGACATAGTCGGCATCGATGACATCGGCGTGGTGTTCGAACATCCATTCGGCTCCCCAAGTGCCTCCGGCTTCTTCGTCAGCAACACCGAAATAGATGAGGTCACCGGTAGGGGTAAATCCGGAGTCGGCAAGACGCCGGAACGCCACCGCCATAGATGAGGTTAGATTCAGCATGTCGATCGCTCCTCGGCCCCACACCTCGCCATCGATGAGTTCACCACCGAACGGATCGTTATCCCAACCCTCAGGGCTCACAGGTACAACATCGGTGTGACCCATGAGGCATAGCTTCGGAGCGTTGGGGTCGCTCCCCTCGATGCGTGCGACAACCGATGATCGACCGGGGTGAGACTCAAAACGTTGGGTATCGAGCCCTGAGCCTTCAAGGAAGGTGGTGAGTAGGTCAGCGTTGCGAATTTCTTCACCAGAGTCAGGAGTTCCGTCGTTGACGCAGGCGTTTCTAATCATTGCCTGCAGCAACTCGGTGGTTTCACCGGTCAATTGTTCGCTCATATCGCAAGATTAGGTGGTCGGCGGATGTGAGAGAACTGTTGACGCACACTCTGAATTTTTGAGTAGATGAGGCGCGGCCCAAACTGTTGCGCTATGTTGAAGACGTGTTTTCAGCAGCTGTTGCGCCTCTCGCCCCTGTGGCGGCAGTAATTGCGGCAATTGCCGCAGTAGCAGCGCGAATTCCCGCCGCCGTACCTGTACGGGTTCGGAGCCGGCGGGGACACCGACTGATTCGTTGAGAATCACATCTCCCGCCCGCTCCGCCCCGACCGGCGGTGAGCGGCTGGCCGGGGCTCCACAACGAGGACCCCAAAAACATGAATGTTCAGTCAGACACATCTCTCGATGACGAGTCGGGCATCCGACGAACGCGCCCGACAACGGGTTACGCACTATCTCTTGTCATCGCTGGCGCCGAAATCGATGAGGCACAGTTGGCTGCAGCCATCGCTGATATTGGCGCAGAGGTTCGGTCGTCGGAAACAGTCGAAGGCGGGCTCAAGGCACTAGTCGCATGCTCGGGAACCGCCCAGCAGGCTGAGGTGTTGAGCGTCGTCGAAAAAGTTGACGGCGTCGACTCCGTATCGTCGTCTGACACAACGTTTGATCTTCATGTCGACGGCAAGATCGTTGTTTCACCACGCATCCCGATTGTCGGCCCAGATGAACTCGCAATGGCGTACACCCCGGGAGTCGGGCGGGTGTCGACCCATATCGCAGAGGAGCCATCTGCGGTCTGGCGCTTTACGGGCCGATCAAATGCAGTTGCAGTGCTCTCGAACGGCACCGCAGTGCTCGGTTTAGGTGACATTGGTCCCGAAGCGGCGATGCCTGTGATGGAAGGTAAGGCGGTGCTCTTCAAGCAGTTCGCAGGTGTCGATGCGTATCCGGTGTGTGTCGACGCGCCGACCGTTGATGATGTTGTTGCGGTTGGAGCAGCGATTGCGCCGACGTTTGGTGGCATCAATCTTGAAGACATAAAGGCTCCGGAATGCTTCGAAATTGAGGAGCGGCTTCAAGAGATGCTCGACATCCCGATCTTTCACGACGACCAACACGGAACTGCGATTGTTGTTGTCGGAGCGCTGCTGAATGCGGCAAAGGTGATCGGCCGGCCGATCTCTGAGCTCAGTGTGACGATCGTGGGTACTGGTGCTGCGGGAGTTGCCTGCGCTCATCTGCTCGCTGAAATTGGTATTGGCGACATCATTGGAGTCGACTCTCGCGGCATCCTCGACTCTTCACGCAAGGGGCTTCATCCGAGTAAGCAATGGTTTGTCGATCATGGCAATAAGAACGATCGTTCGGGTGGCGCGCGTGAGGCAATCGAGGGAGCGGATGTCCTCATTGGGCTCTCAGGCCCTGGAATTATTGAACGAGAATGGGTGTCGTCGATGGCTGACGATGCCGTCGTGTTTGCGTTAGCGAACCCGGTGCCTGAGATCATGCCGGAACTCATGCCTGACAATGTTGCGGTCGTTGCAACCGGTCGAAGTGATTATCCAAATCAGATCAACAATGTGCTGGCGTTTCCGGGTGTCTTCCGTGGACTCCTCGACGTTCGAGCAACAAATGCCTCGATGGGTGTGAAGCGCGCCGCTGCAGAAGCGCTCGCTGCCATGGTGACTGAGCCAACAGCGGAGAGGGTCATTCCAGGAGCGTTCGAAGACGGCGTTGCCGACATCGTCGCTCAATCAGTGTCGGAGCAAGCACGGCGTGAGGGGCTCGCTCGAGAAATCGTCGAGTAACTGGCTTCTCGTGATACTGATCGATCAGGCGCGATGGTGGTTTAACGGTCGCCGGTGGTGTCACCTCATCAGTGATACGTCAGTCGAAGAACTCATCGACTTCGCCGATCGAAACGAGATACAGCGTCGATCGTTTCAAGGCGACCATTACGACATCCCAGAGGAGTATCGCGAGCGCCTGATCGCTGATGGAGCGGTTGAGGTTGAAAGCAGAGAGATCGCCCGACGGCTTCGTGCTGCCGGGCTTCGGCTCAGTGCGGAAGAACGGCGAGCGTTTCGACGTCAACGATCTTGAGTTGAGTGTGACCGATGGGTGTTGCGCACGACATCTTGGCTGATGTTCAGATACGGTCATCGCCGTGTCAGGGTTTCGGTTATTTCACAATCCGCGCTGCTCGAAATCGCGAGCTGCCCTTGCGATTGTCGAGGCACACCAGGCTTGTGGGCGAGACATTGACGTAGTGCACTACCTCGACACTCCACCCGACGCTGACACCATCCGCATGTTGATCTCCACCTTCGATGGGCCATCGCGCGACCTCGTGCGCCGCGACCGGCCGTTGGCCGCGATGGGCATCACATCGGAGCAACTCGATGACACTGAGGTCATTTTGAAGGTCCTGCTCACCACCCCCGAACTTCTGCAACGCCCGTTGCTGTCAGATGGCTCTCGAACGGTGATCGGGCGACCAACTGAGCACATTGCAGAGATGCTCGATGGCTGAGTCAATGCCATCGCCAACCGGCATCAGATCAGTTCGTGAAACGAACTGGTCTCATCTCATCGTGTTATTGAAAGCGCAATGGGTAGGCATTGCGGCAGGTGTCGCACTCGGTATTGCGTGGACGATCGGAAAGATCGCCGTGCCGCTCCTTACCCAATCTGCAGTCGATAGCGCCATCATCGGTGACGGTTCTGCTCTCAAATGGTCAATTGGAATTGCGTGTGCAGGGTTATCGACCGGTTTGTTGACAGCAGGTAGGCGATTTTTTGCGTTTAAAGAGAGTCGCATGGTCGAAACGTTGCTCCGGGAGCGAATTCATGACCATGTTCTTGGTCTGCACCCCGAGTATCACGACAATGCTCAGACTGGTCAGTTGATGAGCCGCATGTCGGCCGACCTCAACCAGGTGCAGATGTTCGTCGTGATGATCCCTCTCACGCTCTCGCACGTCGCACTTATTTTGGGTGTGACCGGGGTGCTCATTTCGCTCGACCCACTTCTCGCTCTCGTTGCCCTGTTGCCGTTGCCGTTCGTCAACGTCACTGCCAAGTTGTTTTCGAATGCAATTCATCCGGCGGTGCTCGCAGTACAGGCAGAGCAGGCCCAGTTGTCGACGGTGGTTGAAGAATCGATCGCAGGGGTGCGGGTCGTCAAAGGCTTTGGCGCCGAGCGTGTTCGTATGGAGGCCCTTAGCACCGAGGCTGACGACATCCGCGAGGTTTCGCTGCAGGCCGCCAAAATCCGGGCCAGGTACATGCCATTTCTTGAGCTGTTGCCCGCTGTTGGCCTGGTCGGGGTGCTTGGAGTGGGCGGTTTACGGGTGATCGATGGTTCGATGACCGTCGGCGAACTGGTTGCGTTCAATTTTTTTGTCACGTTGCTCGTGTGGCCATTGCGGTCGATCGGAATGACCGTTGCATTTGGGCAGCGTGCTGCGGCCGCTCTTGAGCGAGTGCATGAGGTGTTGTCCGTCGAGCCTGAAATTGCTGATCCGGTCGAGCCTTGCGACCTTCCGGTGGTGGGAGAGCAACCGGTGGGGGCCGTGCGGTTCGATGGGGTCTCGTTTGCGTATGGCGATGGTGATGACGTGCTCAGTGGGTTTGACCTCACCATTGAAGCTGGCCAATCGATTGCGATCGTTGGCGCCACCGGGTCAGGAAAATCGACGGTGGCGAGACTGTTGTTGAGGTTCTACGACCCGAAACACGGCTCGGTGATGCTCGATGGCGTCGATCTTCGATCGCTGCGGGTTGACGATCTGCGCCGAACGATCGGCATTGTCTTCGAAGACACCTTGCTCTTTCACGACACCGTTGCCGCCAACATTGCGTTCACGGTGCCGTCGATGGATCTTGAGGCAGAGTTTGGCCGAATTCGTCACGCGGCGGAGCTCGCCGGGGCTGCATCGTTTATCGAGGAACTTCCAGATGGATACAACACGCTGCTCGGTGAGCGTGGCTACTCGCTATCTGGTGGACAGCGGCAACGTATTGCTATTGCACGTGCAATTATCTCGAACCCGAGGGTGCTCATTCTCGATGATGCAACGAGCGCGGTTGATCCGTCGAAGGAGCACGAGATTCGTTCGGCGATGTCAACGGTGATGGATGGCCGGACAACGCTGGTCATCGCGCACCGTCCAGGGACCATCGCAATGGCTGACAACGTCGTCTTGCTCGATGAAGGACGGGTGATTGCGACAGGAGACCACCAAGAGTTACTCGACACAGAGCCCCGCTATCGGGAGGTGCTCGCCGCCCTCGAACCGGGTGACGCTGAGACGGTGGTGAACTGATGTGGGGCGGTGTTGGGGTCGACCCAAACGATCGGCTTACGAAAGATGATGCAAGTCAGGTACTTCGTCGAGCGGCGCGGCTTGCGCGCCCGTATTGGCGCACCGCATTTGCTGCGGTCGGGTTTGTTGCGCTGGCGACATCGACCACCATTGTTGGCCCTTTGCTCGTTCGATTTGGTATCGATACCGGCATTCGAACGGCTGACCGATCGGCGCTCGGTATTGCCGTAGCCGGGTTCGCGCTTGCGGTCGTGCTTGCCTACGTCGGGTCACGTCGTCAGTACGTACTGATCAATCGGGCGGGAGAGGGCTTTTTGCGTGAGCTTCGGCTTCGCCTGTTCGCCCATATCCAACGGCAGTCACTCGGGTTCTTTGATGAGAACAAGGCGGGTGTTCTCGTTGCGCGAATGACCGCTGATATCGAGTCGATGTCTGAGCTTGTGCAGTGGGGACTTCTGCAGTTTGTTTCTGCCGGCATTTTGCTGCTCGTTGCAATCTGCGTGCTGTTAGTGATGTCGTGGCAACTCACATTGATTGCGCTTGCGGTGTTGCCGATCGTCGTGTTGGCATCGATGAGATTTCAGAGGGTGTCAAACGATGCGTACCTTGAGGTGCGCGAGCGTGTTGGCTCCAACCTGTCGACCCTTCAAGAGAACCTTGCGGGAGTGCGAGTGATTCAGGCATCGGCCCGAGTTGATGAGCAGCGTCGTCGTTTCCACGAATCAAATCGCGGGCTCTACGCCGCTCATCTTCGAACGGTGAAGGCGTCGACATGGTATTTCGGTGTCGTTGAATTTTGTGGGGTCGTTGCGACAGCGCTTGGTGTCTTGGCAGGGGGGTGGCTGGTCGGGCGAGGTGACGTCACGGTCGGAACCGTTGTCGCCGTGGTGTTGTTGTTGGCCAGCCTGTTCGAACCGGTGCAGCAGCTATCTCAGCTTTACAACACCGTCCAGGCAGCGACTGCTTCGTTGAAGAAAATGTTTGACATTCTCGACACCGAACCCGAAATTGATGAACACCATGGAGCCGTTGATCTTCCCACGTCAGGTCCGCTAGTTGTAGACGGGGTTGGCTTCACCTATCCGGGCGCCCTCCAACCTGCTCTTCGTGATGCGTCTCTTGAGGTCGCACACGGCGAGCGAGTTGCGTTGGTCGGGCCAACTGGTGCGGGTAAGTCGACGTTGGCAAAGATCATTGCTCGTCTCTATGACCCGACCGAGGGATCGGTCACGCTCGGTGGGGTGTGCCTGACCGATGCCACATTGTCGTCATTGCGCGCACAGGTTGTGGTGGTGCCGCAGGAGGGCTTCCTGTTTAACGGAACGATCGCCGACAACCTTCGGCTTGCCCAGCCGTCCGCGTCTGAAGACGAACTGTGGGAGGCCCTTGACCGCATCGGCGCCCGACATCGTTTCGAACAGATGCCCGACGGGCTCAACACTGTGGTGCGCGAGCGCGGATCACGGTTGTCGGCGGGTGAGCGCCAACTCGTATCTCTTGCGCGAGCTGCGCTCGTTGACCCGGCGGTACTCGTGCTTGACGAGGCGACGTCGAACCTCGACCCCGGTACGGAAGCCGAGGTAGAGGTGGCACTCGAGCACTTGATGTCAGGGCGTACGGTGATCGTTGTTGCTCACCGGTTGTCGACCGTGCGTCGGGCAGATCGAATTGTGGTCTGTGACGAGGGTCGACTGGTCGAGGTCGGCACTCACGACGAACTCACCGCTGTTCCCAACGGTCGGTATGCCGCCCTTCAGCAGGCGTGGATGGCGAGCCAGCCCACTAGCTCTGAGATCACTGCCGGCTAAACACTAAGACGAACTCGATGACACCCTCTGGCTTGACGGTGATGCCGGTGATCGAGGGGTCAACAATGTCGTAGTCGACGAATGTGACGGGAATTGTTCCGATCACCCCTAGGCGGTTGCCCTCAATTTTCGCGACGATCTCGAACGACACAGGGTTTGTCACGCCGTGCATTGTGAGTTCGCCCGAGATCGTGGTGTCCAGCGTCGCACCTTCGGTTGCGGTGACGCCAAGGTCGATTGGGCTGGTGAGGGTGAATGATGCCGTTGGAAATGTTTGTGTTTCCATGATGCGGCCTCTGAATTGGCCATCTCTTCGACCGTCGTCGCTTTTCATCGACGCAACATCGACGGTGAACTCGGCCTCAGTCATGGTTGTCTCGACAAGGGTGACTGAACCGGTGACATCTTCTGTGCGGCCCACGCCTTCGGTGTCAATTCCGAAGAGAACCTCCGAGACTCGGTAGCCAACCTCTGATCCTTCGGTGGTGATCCAGAATTGGGTTCCACCGTTAACTTCCGTTACGTCCTCAGATTGTGCGGCCTCGTCAGTTTGGGTTGCGTCGGCTTCGGTGGTGTTGTCTTGTGTGGTGACGTCGGGTGAAGTGTCTTGTGGTTCTTCGCTCGGCTGCCCGGCGCTGGCATCGAGACGCTCATTGAGATCAGCCACTTCGAACTCTTCAGCAGCGTCGTTGATGAACGTGGCATATATCCATGCCCCGCCAACAGCGAGAGCGGCGAGAGCGAGCACGGCGATGGTGAGGCGAATTCCAAGTCGTTTAAGAGACATGCCGTCAGTGTGGTTCCCCGATACGGCTCTGTCCACAGGAGGCGATTGTTTATCGATGGGTAATGTTCAGCCCTTCACTATTCGTGCACAATGTTTCTATGGCAAACACGTCTATTCCGTTTTCGACACCTAGCGCTGTAGTGACGGCACGTTCGGTGCCCCGCTCGGCCTCGGCGATTGCGGTCGCAGTTCGCTCGACTGGCGCTGTACCTCGCACGGTTGGCATGTCACGACGCGACCTCGAACGTCAGGGCTTCGCTGGCGAGGTGGGTCAATCTGTGGTGATCCCTCGCCGAGATGGAGCGACGGTCATTGCGGTCGGCGTTGGCGAACGCCCCTCGAGTGGAAATCTTCGCGACGCCGCAGCGGTTGCGGTGCGTAACGCTCAGCGTCACCAAGATGTAACGCTTGACCTGCTCTCGGCAGGTTCGTCGAATTCCGCTGATGCTCGCGCCGTCACCGAAGGCGCATTACTCGCCGCATATCGGTATCCGGGAATCACCGCAAAACCAGATACTCAGCCACGGTTTGCATCATTGACCATCGTCACGTCGGGAGCGGCAGCCGTCGAGCGAGGTGTCAGAGAGGGCGAGATTCGTTCTAGGGCGACGTACCTTGCTCGTGATCTTGCGAACACACCGCCTGCACATCTCAACGCCCGTGACCTTGAGGTCATCGTTACCGATTTGGCACCCGCGCATGGTTTTGACGTCGAAGTCTTTGATGAGAACGACCTCGAAGAGATGGGTTGCGGTGGACTCCTCGGAGTGAATAAGGGAAGTGTGGAGCCGCCACGACTGATGAGGCTCACGTACACGCCACGAAATCCACGGGGCCATGTAGCACTCGTTGGTAAGGGAGTGATGTACGACTCGGGTGGTATTAGCTTGAAGCCAAGCGATGCATTCCATGTTGTGATGAAAATGGACATGTCGGGTGCGGCCGCAGTGCTGTCGACGATGACCACACTCAAAGATTTGCGTTGCCGCAATCAGGTAACGGGATACATCGTGTGCACTGACAACATGCCATCCGGTTCAGCGATGAAGCTTGGTGACGTGTTGACGATGCGCAATGGCAAGACCGTTGAGGTGCACAACACTGATGCAGAAGGCCGGCTCATTTTGGCTGACGGCCTGTCTCTGGCGGTGGAAGATAAGCCCGAGGCAATTATCGATATCGCAACGCTCACCGGAGCAGCGATGGCTGCGTTGGGGCCCGATATCGCTGCGGTGCTCGGCACGGGCTCAAAAGTTGTCGAGCAACTCACAGAGAGCGCTGAGGCGACGGGCGAACCGATTTGGGAGATGCCGCTCGAGAAGGCTCGTTATCGGAAGCTTCTTGACTCAAATGTGGCCGACATGCGAAATATTGGAGGTCCGTACGCCGGCTGCATCACCGCAGCAATCTTCCTGTCAGAGTTCACTGCTGATGTGCCGTGGGCTCACCTCGACATCGCCGGCACGATGAAAGTCGATGGTGATGAGTCATGGCGCTCGAAGGGTGCTACTGGCTTCGGAACGCGGCTGCTCATCGATGCGGTTATGAACTGGTCGGCGTAAACACATTCTCCGCTGCAATTGCAGCCACCCGCCGGTCGACGCCGGCGCTGACGAGTTGATGCTCGATCGTTGAGACATCGGTCGTCCATGTTCGCTGGATCTATTCGTCATGGTCTCGCCGCAGTCGCTGATGCATACGGTCGAGTTGCCGGGTGGTGAGATCAGGAATACGCCGCTTCACGTCGTATCCGTTGCCGTTTGGCCGAATGGGGTTGAACATCAAGCACCGGTGCAGTGCTTTACCGAATGGCTACTCAACTCGTCGAGCGAAACTAAGACCAACCGATTGCGCAAACTTGTCAGGTTAATCATCAAGGTGGTCGGCGATTCGATGGGTGATCCATGTCGCTGACGGCCCAAGTGTGCTGAGCCAAAATCGTTCGACATATGCACTTCTTGGGTTATGTCCGACGTCTCGGCCTAGCGGCATAGTCCATGGTTGAAAAGTGACAATGTCGTGGGTCGTGGTAGCTGGCACGGGGGAGTGGGCTCGTGTGATGGTCTGCCAGTTCGCTCGTCGCTGAAGTGTGCGTCACACTAGAGATATGGATGTAGCCGATCCCCGACAACTTGAGTTTGCGTGCGAACTTGTCGGTGAAGCTCAACGAATTGTCGTGCTCACCGGTGCAGGTATCTCAACCGATTCGGGAATTCCTGATTTCCGCGGCCCCAACGGGGTGTGGACGAAGAACCCTGCGGCGGAAAAAGCAAGCAACATTTCGTTCTACCTCGCAGAGCCAGAGGTGCGGCGAGCAGCCTGGCAATCACGACTCGAGACATCAGCATGGACAGCCGAACCAAACCGCGGGCACCTCGCAGTGGTCGATCTTGAGCGGTCCGGACGGCTGCATGCATTGGTCACGCAAAATATTGATGGCCTTCACCAGCGGGCTGGGGTTGATCCTGATCTCGTCATCGAGGTGCATGGAACTATTTGGTATTCGCGTTGCTGGGAGTGCGGTGATCGTCGTTTGATGGAAGAGATGTTGCAGCGCGTCCGCGACGGTGAAGGTGACCCAGCGTGTGAACTGTGTGGCGGCATTGTGAAGAGCGACACCATCAGTTTTGGTCAGTCATTGATACCCGAGGTGATCGACAGGGCGATGAAGGTTAGCGAGCAAGCAGATGTGTTGGTGGCGATTGGATCGACATTGAGTGTGTATCCGGTGGCAAATTGTGTGCCGCTTGCGAAATCGAGGGGGGCGAAAGTGGTCATTGTGAATGCCGAGCCAACCGAGATGGACGATATTGCCGATGTGGTCGTTCGAGGGTCGATTGGAGAGATTCTTCCTCAACTATTTGCTCCAAGTAGCAATACCTGACCAAATCAGTAAGATTTAGTTATGGCCACGTTTAGAGACCTCCTCAGTTCTGCAAAATCTGAGATTGTTGAGATCAGCACAGATGAGGCTGCCGAGCGAATCGCTGGTGGCCACCTCATTCTTGACGTGCGTGAACCCGACGAATACGCCGAGGGTGCTCTTGAGGGAGTGATCCATATTCCTCGGGGCCATCTTGAGGCGCAGATCGAAAACCGCATTGTTGACAAATCGCTTCCGGTCGTCGTCTACTGCGCAGGCGGTGTTCGCTCTGCGTTTGCCGCAAAGACGATGCAAGAACTCGGATACGAGCAGGTCGCGTCGATGGATGGTGGCTTTGGTCGCTGGAAAGATGAAGGCCGTCCATGGCGTCAGCCAGCCAGCCTCAGCCCAGAGCAACAGAATCGCTATAAGCGGCACCTCCTCCTGCCAGAAGTCGGGGTTGAAGGCCAGCAAAAATTGCTCGACGCGAAAGTC
>MDTA01064630.1_pt1 | contig 13258 bp, 14 predicted proteins | sample 811151 | NCBI WGS metagenome assembly MDTA01 (sample SAMN05326648, study PRJNA326480) | marine metagenome | isolation source: seawater | place: Indian Ocean: South | collected 2010 | reverse complement strand
TTTCCATGAGTCAAGAATACCTCCCTATCTCCAGCAGTATCGGCGGCCTCCATGGGCGAGCGTTCATCCAGACCAACTCCAGCTAGCCAGCCCCCAACTTTTACCGCTGGTCCTGCAAAAATGGTCGGAAAACCTAACCTTCCTAATTCGTTGTTAACCAATAAAGGGAAGTCCAAGACAGCACTGTCAAGCCACATAGCGCCTATTCCCGACTCTTCAGCGAAGGCAATTGCAGCCCCCCCTCCAGCAGATATGGCAGTCATGCCAACTTCTCCTGGTTGATATCCCTTATTTTCAGTCAACCAGTCATATGCTCCTAACAGATCATTATATTCGATTTGTCCAACAGCAAAATAATCCCCAACAACGTCACTCTCTCCATAATTTCTCAAATCAAAGGAAAGAGTATTCAAGCCCCCTTCGTATAAATATGCCTGCATAAGCAACATCTCTGGTTTACACTTTCCATTCATTGGCATCCCGTGTGTGAGAATCACCACGGGGGCACTGGGATCAACTTCTACATACCAACCACGGAGTGTAATATCTACGTCTCCCCTCGGTGTGAATGAAACATTCTCGTAAGATGTCATTTGATATGAGGAAACGTCAAAATTCCTGCGGATATCTACACGCTCTTCTGTATCTGGCCATGGCTCAAAACTTTCCCAATCGTCATCTGTATCCCAGTTCGAAGGGGTATTTTCTGACCACATCCCACATCCAGGATTGATCGCCAATGATTGTGATGCAATCACATACCCAATCCCAACATATCCAGAACCAATTATCATCAAAACTACAGTGGAAAGAGAGAACAGTTTTTTCTTTCCGTCTAATGATTTCCAGTATTCCTTGATTGACGCCATATATGTTAACGACACACTGTCATTCATGAGCATTGTCATCCTTTCAGAGCATTTGTGACCGATGGGCACTTCAACACAAGTCCACGCGCAGTATTGTGGCAAGGGAGCTAATACGACTCGATGATGTCCATCGGGCCTTCGGGCCTCTCACTGTCCTAGAGGGAATCAACCTTAGGATAGATGAAGGCGATCGAATCGGTGTAGTAGGACATAATGGCGCCGGTAAGACAACCCTTCTAAGAACAATTAGTAATCAAGATCAGGATCTAGGTGATGTTACTTACGCTTCTGGTCTGAGACTGGCTTTCCTTACTCAGATAAGAGATATCGTCGAGGAAGCAACCCTGGGCGAGGAACTAAACAGGAGAGGAAGGCAGTTTCAAGAATTGGAAGATGAGATCTCTAAAATCGAGGAAATGATGGCTGATCCTGGATTCTACGACGGAGACTGGCAACCAGCTATGGATAGGTACCAAGAGCTCCAGAGTCTGATGGCAAGATCGGGTGGAGGGGATGTGGCAGGGCATGCTCAAGAGATTCTGAAGGCACTAGATTTAGCACACCACGAGATGGACATGCCCCTGTCCTCACTGTCAGGAGGAGAGAGGGCAAAGGTAGCACTGGCGAGACAACTAGTAGGATTGAGAGAAATAGACGTTTTCTTTTTGGATGAGCCTACAAATCATCTAGATTTCCAGACCCTTGATTGGTTGGAGAAATTTCTGAATACTTTCGATGGTGCATTACTGATAGTTAGCCACGATAGGTACTTTTTGGATCGGGTTTGCAACAATATAGTAGAAATCCAAGATGCCCATCTAAAGGGATATAGTGGCAATTACACCTCATTTTTACACCAAAAAGAGTTATTTTTACAGACATTACAGGATAGGATAGAAAAGACTCAGAAGGAAATAAAGAGACTCTTAGGGGCCATGCAATCGATGAAAAGAGCGAATAAGTATGATAAATCAGTATCTCAAAAACATGTTATGATAAATCGTTCTCAAAGGGAATTAAAGTGGCTGAAGTCACTAAAACCCCGTCAAAGACAGAATCTCAAGTTTAACCTAAAGTCAATCGAGAAGAGCAGCCTTGAGGTATTAGATTTCCATAATGCCAAGCTTATGTTCGATGGACTCCAAAGACCAATAATTAATGGCCTAGAGGTAGGAATTCGTAGAGGTCAGAAGATTGGAGTAGTAGGTCCAAATGGAGCTGGAAAAACTACTCTACTGAAGTTGATAACAGGAGAGATCGAGCTTGACTCTGGAACAATAGATATCAGGCCAGGGGTCCAGATAGGGTACTTCCACCAGGACCACAGGTCGTTGAATTTTGAAATGAACCCTGTAGAGCAAGTCAGGGCCCTAAGGCCTAGGATGGACTATGGTGAGATCAGGTCTCTACTTGGGAGATTTCAGTTCACTAAGGATATGGTTACTGTCCCTCTGGGTAAACTTAGTGGTGGAGAGAGGGCCAGAATAGCATTACTTGAACTACTATTGGGAGAAAACAACATGTTACTCCTCGATGAGCCCACAAATCATCTAGATACGGATGCTAAGGAGGCTCTTGAAGACGCCTTAGGGGATTACGAGGGGGCTATTATAACTGTCAGCCATGATAGATATTTCTTAGACAAGATTTGCGATACAATCTGGGAGTTACCAGGGGATGGAAGTCTATGGGTCTGGCCTGGAAATTATTCGGATTATATTCGGAGAAAGACTCAACAGGAAAATATAGATCCGTAAATGAGGGAGGTATATTGTTTCCTCATAATCTTGCATACCCAACTGTCCATACTAAATAGAGTACCTACGCGGAGGCGTCTTGTAGGGTTACCAGTGGTTCGATTCTCAGACTTAGGAATCGAGTCAAGTTTGGTTGGTTGTTTGGCTGATCAAGGTATCACTGAGCCCTTCGAAGTTCAGATCGAAGCTATTCCTAGTGCGATGGAAGGGAGAGACATCTGCTGCAGGGCTCCCACGGGTTCTGGGAAAACACTTGCTTTTGGTCTTCCATTGATTTCTCGAACCAGTCCCGCCAAACCAAAGAAACCTACAGCACTGATACTCACTCCAACTAGGGAGTTGGCGGAGCAGATTAGGAATGTCTTAGATCCGCTAGCATGGGAATCTGACATGAAAGTACTCTCAGTATACGGCGGAACATCATATGGAAAGCAACTCAAAGGTCTGGAAAAGGGAGTAGAGATAGTAGTAGCATGTCCTGGAAGGCTTTTGGACTTACTAAAAAGGAATGCATTGTCCTTGGAGGATGTTGGCATAGTAGTTCTTGACGAGGCTGATCGTATGGCTGATATGGGGTTCATGGAACCCGTCTGCAAAATTATTGATCAGTGTATCAGTGAACCTCAAATGATTCTTTTCAGCGCCACTCTTGATCATGAAGTTTCTAAGCTCGTCAAGTCCTACCAAAACGATCCTGTAGAAATTGAGGTCGGTCCGAAAGAGATTAGTATGGATAGCATGGAACACCTCTTTTGGAATATTAAGCCATACAAGAAGACAGAAATAGCAGTAAAATCAGTCAGAAGGGCGGGAAGAAGTATAATATTCTGTAGAACTAGGGCAGGAGTAGATAGATTGAGTGATGAGATGAAGTTGGACAGTGTACCACTTTCCTCTCTACATGGAGGACTCAATCAAAAACAACGAGATCGCGCAATGAGGAAATTTAGCAGTGGCAGAAGTATGGTTCTCATCGCAACTGATGTAGCTGCCAGGGGAATCGATGTTGAAGGAATTAACTGTGTAATTCACTATGACCCTCCTGATGATGCGAAGGCATACAAACATAGGAGTGGAAGAACCGCAAGAGCTGGGAGTAGCGGAGTTGTTATTTCATTTGTAAAGAAGAATGAGCAAAGAAGCTACAATAGAATTCAGAGAGAAGTCGGAATAAGGAAAAGATTCACGGATCCAAGGCCCGAGGAATTGAAAAAGAATGAATTCAATCTTGTACCATCATATGAGAAAAAAGAAGGTCGGCCAAATACTAAGAAAAAGCGTAGCAGAAGGGGACGTTCTAGAAATTCCAAGAGAAATAATTCCAACAAAGCCATCAATGAAAATAGTAACAAGAATTTTCGAGGTAAGAGGAAGAGAAGACACAATAGGGGTTCGAAGAAGAAAGCAGATGCTAGACCCTAGTTCCCCAAACCGAGTTGCTAAATTACCCATCACGACTCGCTCCTAACAAGCGGACATGGTCTAGTGGTTATGACAGCAGGTTCCCAACCTGCTAACCCGGGTTCAACTCCCGGTGTTCGCACCATGTTTTGCCTCTGAGTTACGAAGTCTAATAACTCCTACAATTAGGGATATTATGCAAGCCAAAGCTGCTACATTGGCTAAAATTATTGATATTGAACCTATCAGAATTCCATATATCAGCCAAAGGGCCAATGCCGTTGATACCAGAAAGAAAGTTGGAAGGGAGATTCCTTCATGTAATTCCTCTATCCAGACTTCCCTAATTTGAGGAATCCATGCAATTACTCCGAGGGAACCTGCAATAATCCCTATGCCCTCTATGAATACTTCCTGCACAGTATCATCTCACAGATCTTCTCTCTCTGTTTTCCCCTCTTTGGACCATTTATATATTCCAAGACCAGTCTTCTTTCCTAATTCTCCAGATTCTACTAGCCTATCAAGAAGAGAATGTGGGAGATAAGAAGGATCATCGAAAGCCTCTGCAAGATTTTTCAGAATATCTCTACGCACGTCTAATCCTACCAAATCCGACAGTTCCAGAGGGCCCATTGGATGCTTATATCCTAACTTCATTGCAGTGTCGATGTCACTTGCACTAGCTACTCCCTCTGCCAACATCCTAATCGCCTCGTTTCCTAAAACTACACCAAGCCTACTAGTTGCAAAACCGGGGATATCGCCGACAACTATGGTAGTTTTTCCCATCTCTCCGCCTATCTCAATAACTCGTTCTATTGTGTCATCAGAAGACAAATCATGCTTTATGACTTCTAGTAACTTCATAATGGGGACTGGGTTAAAGAAATGCATTCCAACTACTCTCTCTGGATTTTTCACTACGGATGCAATCTCAGAAATTCTCAATCCAGAGGTATTTGTGGCTAAGATCGCATTTTCTGGAGCTAACTCTTCAATTTTTTGAAAAATCGACCTTTTCAAGTCAATTTTCTCGGGAACGGCCTCAATTACCAGATCAACCCCAAATAAGGCTTCCTCCAAGTTTTCACAAGGACTTAATTTTTCAGACCAATTCTTGACTTCTTCTTCGGTATTTTTTCCCCTTGATACCCCATCCTTCCAAAATTTATCAATAGAATTCATGCCTTTCTCAAGAGATTCCGGAAAAGCATCATACAACCTGGTTTCCCATCCTGTTTGAGCACAAACTTGGGCGATACCGGAACCCATTGTCCCGGAGCCAATCACAGCTACCGTACGCACGCTCACGCTACCTCGAACACAATCGAAGAAATAAGACGTACTCAAGCTTCACGCCCGTATGCGGCCAGAGCTGACTGAAACAGCCTCTGTCGTGGAACGTCATGCTCAAGGAAGCATGTAAAGGGAGCTACATCCTTTAGAAGCTCGATAGCAGAAACATATGCCCCATAGATGAAGGGATCAGCCTCTTCTGTAGGCGGTATCATTATTCCAAGTCTTTCCAAGCCCTTCCTGGTGTCCTCATCCCAAATAGAGTAGGTATGATGTGTGAAGTGAAGATAGGATGAGAGCCTCCTTATGTCAGACTTAGGCTTCTCAGTTAGACTTTCGATTAGCAAGGTGTCAGGGTATCTGATTGCATACAAGGAGAGCATCACTTCTCTCTGTGTCTCTTCTCTCCATTGTCTTTTAGGAAGTCCCATCCAATTGTCTATTTCGTCAAGCATTTCAGGTGTATAAGGTCGCTTTACAGTATACAGAAGATTCTCGTAAGTATCTGCGGACTGCTCTTCTGAATGATGGTGTTTGTAGAAGTAATCAGTAAGGTGTTCGAAGAAATGATTACACTTCTCCTTATCAAAAACTGATAGTGAATGAAATTGCATTACTCTGCCCCCTCTATCCTCTCCACTCTCTGTACTGAATCCACTCTTTCTTCATGTAGTCGTTGACTAGCTTGTCTTCATCAGCATCTGTAGGGATAACAGTCTCTAGGTAAGCCTCATACTCACTATCGCTACCTTCGAATAATTCCCCGTGCACAGTGTACTTCTCCCCTGCATATTTCCCAATTCCCCTCTTGAACTTGTCAGAGGGAAGATAAAGCTCAGGCTCACCCTCTTTTCTGGATTTGCTGATTCTGACCATTTCCTTCCTCAGCTCCTCGAAGTATAAATCCCTACTGGCCTCGTTCAAGTGTGCCCTGTCTGCCTCTTCATCAGACTCACGCTCATCGTATCTTCCCTTGACACCGTAGACGTAAGCCCACTGAGCACTAGTGGAGTCATCAGTACCAAAAAGATCTAGCCCGGTACTAACCCACTTGTTGATATATTTCTGAAGTAGAGATATTGGGATTACCCCTTGCTTTACGATTCTCCTCAGTCCATTTGCACCAGTGCCTAGATGGAATGACTCTTCCTTCAGCATCGGCCCCATGCTGGCCGCCAGTGGCTTGAAAGATGACGTACTTAGCATCTTAAGTTGGTACTTACCATCTCTGTCGATGAAGTGAGTGAAACAGAAGAAATCAAGCCAATGATCGATAGGCTCATTGAAAGATCCTAGAATTCTAGTACCCTCCTGGGCATTCCTCTCCAGTAGCTTGGAAGCCTCTCTCACTCCTTGTTCTCCAAAGAAAGTACACAATAAGTATGCCATCTGCCAACCATGTCTTTGTTCTTCGCACATTATCCTAAGTGCTGACTTTCTGTCATATTCTGTAGGTGCTGACGCCAATAAGTGATTTTGTTGTTCAACACTAGCGAATTCGGTATCTCCCTGAACGCTTACCATATTGATTATCGCATCCATAATGTTCTGCTGGGGGATTTGCATCCTCCTCTCCCACTTTGGCATTCCTTGGAAATCTCCAAATTCTATTTCACTACCCGCGGAATCCCAATCAAATTTGATATCAAATCTATAATCTCCAAGCCATGATGGATCAAAACCAATTCTAGTCTGCCACTCGCTGAAGTCATTTATCCAGGACTCAAAGTTTTGACTGTAACTTTCTACTATCTCAGTATCTGCCATGACCCCCGCTAGAATAACAGGTATATCAAACGACGTATCTGAGATTCATCAAATACTGTCTTAATTTCCTTCAAATCTAGGTGTCTTCGTCTCAACATATGCCTTGATACCTTCCTTAGCATCGTTGGATTGGAATAAATCAGATTGAAGCTCTCTCTCCAAGGCTAGATGATATTCGAGAGGAATCTCGAGGCCACTCTGGACACTTCTCTTGATATTTCCAATGGCCTTTGCCGCAGCGAACGGCAGTGTAAAACGTCCCGCATAGTCCAGGACATCTTGATGAAATTCTTCAAGAGTCATCGAGTCATATATGTCGTGTACTAGATCCATTTCTCGCGATTCCTCAAATGAGAACTTTCTCCCAGTTACCATTATTTCCATGGCCTTTGCCTTTCCTACCAGTCTAGACAAACGAGCAGTACCGCCAGTACCTGCGAGGACTCCAAGAGCTACCTCAGGTAAACCAACCTGGAAGTTACCCTTCCTAGCGACTCTTATATCAGCCGCCATAGCAATTTCGAGACCCCCTCCAACTGTATGGCCGTTCAAGGCAGCAATCACGAGCTTGGGGGTTTGCTCAAGTCGAGACAGGGTCTCATTGGCATGAAGACAAAAGAAATACTTGTACCTTGGAGTTAATTTATTCAGATACTTGATGCTAGCACCAGCAGAAAAGAACTTTTCACCATAACCTGTAATCAAAATAACAGAGACATCATCATCAAATCTAGCACTTAGTATCGCATCGTCAATATCGTGCCACATCTCTCTGGTGTAGGTATTAACAGGGGTTTTTCCCTCTACGAGAGGTTCGCCAGCAGAGTCAGAACACAGTTCTATTATCGCTATACCGTTCTCTGTTACTCCGTAGTTAACCAGCTTATTCTTCATCGGCTCAAGTTCAGGCCATGACGTCATGTACTCCCCACTAGGGATGGCCATATCAATCAAACGGAAAGCATCAGAGAGTCATGCATCACTATCTGGGAAGGATATGGAACCTCCCGTTTTCTTAACTTCCTTCCACTGCTCTCCAATTCTGACAGCCTCGTCACTCTGTTCCCAAGAGTCTCTCCTCAAGGATCTTCGGAATGGCATCCTGGTTACCATCCTTCCATCTACCATCTTTTTTCTCCTGAGCATGAATATTTTCGCTACAGGCCACAACATCTTTCGGATTAATCCGGGAGTGTATACCCAGCGCATAAATTCCAAACCATCCCCCTTCTTTTCTTGATCCCTCATCCAATATTCTGCAACCTTCTTGAACCCCCTATCCCCGATTCTATTCATGAGAAACCGATTAGTGGCACTTACCTTAATCAGAGGAACTAATTGCTTCCTAACCTCTTCTTCATAGTCACATTCGCCAAGAATTGATTTAGCTGCGAGAGACCCACTTGTTATGGCATATCTCATCCCGAAACCCCACATAAAATCCTGAAGTCCACCTGCTTCTCCCACGTAGTATTTACCCTCATGGATGTACCTGTCAGGAATAGAAAAATCCCCCTTGCCACCGACTCTCTTAATCGGTTTCCTATTCAACTCATAATGCTCCTCATACCATGCTATAGTTTGATTCAGGTACCTTCCACTCTTTTTCTGTTTTCTCCATAGACAAGTACAGATTAAGCCAACCCCATCGATGATGATCAGGTATGAGTAAGCTCCAGGGGCCAGTTTATCATTCAGCTGGAAAGAGACATGATTGGGATGATCTGTATGAAAAACCTCTCCAAATGCTATAGCACTGGATTCCTTTGGCCCAGCAGCTATGATCTGACAATCCTGAGGAGACCTTTTTGACTTGTAGTGTATTTTCGCCCCCGCAGCAATTGCCATCTTTTTGAATCCCTGATCTATACAATGCTCATCAGTGCCCCTCTCGACTACTCTAAATGCAATACCTTCAGTTCTTGGTTGAGTAATAACGTCGTCTGGATGTATAAGATCAACCACGCTGAAAGCATCAGATTTGAAAGACTCAGGGTCAAGGCCCCAATCACGCATATCTTCAAAGAAGTCAGTATCGCTTGTCCAATTTTCAAGTCCTTGAAAATCTCCATCAAACCTAGCACCGCTATCTGCTCTGATTTCGTGTACATGAACTTCAACACCCGCTTTAGCCAATATAGTAGCGGCTGATAGTCCCGACAGGCCAGCTCCCAAAATGTGTACGGGGCCACTTTCCATGAATAACCGACTTATGTCATACGCTTCAACAGTTGGGTTCCATCCGCCTAATTCAAGTCGAGTATGGGCATGCGCAACTATGTCAGTACATATCTCAGTTGAGGCAGAGGCCCTCGATCCGGACTCTTTAAGAGAAATTCTTGAAACTAAAAATTGTGGAAGTATTGTCTCATTTGTCGGTATCACTAGGGGCCAAGAGAGTGGCTCTAAGGTTGAGAGATTAGAATTCGATCACTGGGGAAAAGAGCTACCAGTTGTTCTAGAAAGAATTGGAACTAATGCCATTACGGACTTCGAAATTAACTCAGTGGTCATTGCTCACAGGATAGGGATAGTATTGCCATCAGAACCCATAGTCTGCATACATGTCGCATCTCCTCACAGAGCTTCGGGATTTGAAGCGTGCTCTTGGATAATGGATGAATTGAAGTCAGAAGCCCCCATATGGAAAAAAGAGATTACATCAGATGGCGAATCTTGGAAATCTGGCTTGGGCTGAAATAGTAATTTTATGCAATCACAGGATTTCCAGATTAGCTATTAGTGAAACCCCCCTCCCATTAATTGGTAGTATGGATGAAAAAAGAGTTGGCATTGTCAATGTTGGCTCCAAGAAGATGATCTTCAGGGAAGCTAAGGCCACTGGAGTAGTCAGGCTATCTGAATCAAGCCTGAAAATTGTCACTGATGGTAAGTCGATTAAAGGAGACGTCAGAGAAGCATCTACGGTGGCCGCTATTCAAGCTGTTAAAGAAACACCTCGCTTGATTCCTCATTGCCATACAGTGCCTGTGGAGGGGTGTTCAGTTCAATGGGATGTTGAGCCGATTGGTTTGAGGTGTACCGTGACAGTGAGTACACATTGGACAACAGGAGTAGAGATGGAGGCATTATGCGGTGTAAGTGCAGGGCTTCTCTGTGCATTTGATATGCTCAAATCAACCGAGAAAGACTCATATGGACAATATTTGGATACATCTATCGAAGGGATTAGAGTTTTGCACAAGAAGAAAGGCGAGCCGCACAATTGAATGACCAGTTACCCTTCGGAGGTACATGGCGACAACAAATCTGATGGATTTCTTCCTTCAAGCTACTGAGGCGGCTGCGGTTGCGGCCTCTCCTTGGAGGGGAAAGGGAGATGGCAAGGCCGCCGATGGCGCCGCCGTAGAGGCAATGAGGGCCGTCTTCGATAAAGTTCCATTCGATGGCAGAGTGGCAATTGGCGAAGGAGAAAGAGACGATGCCCCCATGCTTTGGATTGGAGAGCCTCTCGGGTCTATGCAAGGAGTATCCGGAGCCCCCCGGATCGACATCGCTGTAGACCCGCTGGAGTGTACCAATCATGTAGCAAATAATCTCCCTAATGCTATGGCAGTCTTAGCCGCCGCTCCAAGGGGGTCACTCTTACATGCACCAGATTGCTATATGAACAAAATTGCTGGTTCCAAAGAGTTAATCGGTGAATTGAGCCTCGATGCTGAAAATTCCTACAATTTAGAAAAAGCATGTAGTATCTTGGAAAAGGCTCCTTCAGAACTAAATGTGGTGGTAATGGACCGTCCCAGACACATTGATCTAATCAGGGATATCAATGATTTTGGATCCAATGTCATAAGAATTGGAGATGGAGACGTCTCGGCCGCACTTGATGCGGCGGATCCAGAATCTGATATCGACTTGCTAATGGGAATTGGGGCAGCTCCAGAGGGAGTGATTACGGCAACAGCACTCAGAGGACTCGATGCTACTTTTCAAGGAAGATTAGTTTTCAAGAATGAAGGTCACAGGGAGAGGGCTGAAAGGATGATTGAGGGAGATATTGAGAGGCTTTGGGAAAGAGACGATCTATGCTCATCAGATGACTCCATATTCATTGCATCAGGAGTTTGCGACGGAAGAACCAAGGGCGTGGAACTTCATCAGGACGGTAAAGCATCAGTGCATTCAGAAATCATCGATGTTTCATCTGGAATTCATAAATTTGTATCATCCACTAGGAGATTCTAGCTATTACTGACTAATCCTCCTAACGATGGATTAATTTCTCATCACTCACTCGTAGCATTCGGTAGCGATTATGGATAAGCAACTCCTCGAGAAAACAGCAAGGGAACTAGTGGCATCTGGGAAGGGTATTCTTGCCGCAGATGAAAGTAATGGGACAATGTCTAGTAGGCTAGAGGCAGTTGGTATCGAACCATCTCCAGAGGCTCGAAGGTTGTACAGATCCAACATATTCTCAACTAAGGGATACGAGTCTGCAATAAGCGGAGTTATCCTCTTCGATGAAACAATAAGACAATCCATGAACGATGGAACCCCTATTCCAGAATACCTTACCAGCAGAGGCATACATCCCGGAATCAAGGTCGACACTGGGGCGAAGGATCTTGCCAATCATTCTGGTGAGAAAATCACAGAAGGCCTTGATGGACTCAGAGATAGGTGTGCCGAGTATTTTTCAATGGGCGCACGATTTGCAAAGTGGAGAGCAGTCATCAGAATTGGAAAAAATATGCCTAGTGTTGCCAATATCTCAACAAATGCACACGCTCTTGCAAGATATGCTTCGATTTGCCAAGAACAGGGACTAGTGCCCATAATTGAGCCTGAGGTCATTATGGAAGGTGACCATACCGCGGAAAAATGCTTTCAAGTTACATCTGAAATACTTTCACAGACATTTATTGATTGTGAAAAACAGGGGGTTCACCTTCCTGGGGTCCTACTCAAGCCAAATATGATAATGCCCGGTAAGGAATCCGATGTACAGATTTCCAGGGAAGAGGTAGCCAAACTTACAGTTAAATGCCTTTCCATGAATGTTCCAGAAGAGGTCGAGGGAATTGTATTCCTATCTGGAGGCCAATCTGATGAAGACGCCACTGCACATCTTAATTTGATGAACTCAATGGACTCAGAACATCCATGGCAGCTTTCCTACTCATATGGGAGGGCATTGCTTGCACACGCCTTACAGACTTGGGCCGAAGGATCAGCAGAGGACAGTCAGAATGCCTTTGCTCACCGAGCAGAAATGAACAGTCTCGCGCGCACCGGAGATTGGGCCGCACATTTGGAATCTTGACATGATAAGATTCTTAGCAGGAGGAGATGATAGTACTTCGCATTTGGGTGGGAGAATTATTTCTCCCCTTCAAGAACTCCCGGTCTAAGTTGCCAGACACATATCTCATATCGACCAGACAGGGCACCACCTCTCTTGGTCGTTGCAACTTTCATGATATCCTTATCTTTCGATAGAACATTTCCAAGTTGCTGAGGAGTAGTCCCATGCCTCATGGTCGTGTTCACATGCTCTAGGATTTCTGTGGTATTAGCCTCTCCTCTAGAGTGTAGGAATTTCTTGATTTTTTGTCTAAGTCTTGTAGTTCTCATTTTTTACTCCTCCTTGATGGGCTTTGAACGCTCATGATGAGCCACCCATTCTTCAGTTGCCCATTCTGAAAGTGGGTACTCGCGACCAGAAATGCCACTCCTCCTTATGGTGCCGATCCTAACTATTGAGCTATCAGACTCTAGTACTCCAGAAATGTCGCCTTGCAAATTTGCAAACTCTGACTTTCCTTCCAACCAGTTAACTATTTCAGCAGTATTTCTTGGCCTTTGGGAAACGAACTTTCTAATCATTTTTCGGACATTATCCGATGACATACTATTCCGTCTCTCCTGATTACCGGTCCCCGATGCTTACCCGATGTACACAGGATAGCAGACACTGATATAACCGTTCTGTAAGATTTAGCCAACTTTAGTTACCTATCATCACAGTAAAAGACATAATTTTGATGTAACTACTTGGTGTTGAAATGAAACCAATCAATTCTCCACTAGAAATGTGTAATAAAATGTAACAATTCAGATTATTTTATTACAAATAACCTATGTGGAATGATTCAATGGTGGTAAATGATGTCGGATGATTCCAAATTCAATGCGAAT
>MDTA01047603.1_pt1 | contig 13259 bp, 20 predicted proteins | sample 811151 | NCBI WGS metagenome assembly MDTA01 (sample SAMN05326648, study PRJNA326480) | marine metagenome | isolation source: seawater | place: Indian Ocean: South | collected 2010 | reverse complement strand
TTGTGTTCCTCTGGAATTATTCTTTCCAAAGCAATAACAAGTAAGCCATCTTTTAGTTCAGCACCTCTAACTTCAACGTTGTCAGCAACGGTAAATGATCTAACAAATTGACGTTTAGATATGCCTCTATGGATTACATTACCAGTGTCATCAGTTTTATCAGTTTCTTCTTTCTTTGATCTAACTGTTAACTGGTTATGTTCTGATAATACTTCAATATCTTTTTTATTAAATCCTGCAAGTGCAAGTTCAATATTGTAAGTATGATCTCCAGTTTTCACTATATTGTATGGTGGAAAATTCCCAGCAGTTCCGTTTGAAAAGAAACTGTCGTCCAACATATGCTCAAAATGATCAAACATATTATCGAAACCAACTGTAAGTGGTCTTAAGTTATTAAAAATAGATAGATTGTTTTTCATGTGCTTTCCTCCTAAGTTAGCAAGTTAATATATCGAAGATCCTATCTATAGCAATCTTCAATGTTATTTATCTTATATTATAGCATATAAGCATGATTCTGTCAATTACAAGTGGATTTGGTAATATAAATTAACGTTTTCTTGTTTGCCGCATGAGACGATTGTCATCGTTCTCTTTCTGTGCTTTCCGGATCACCTGTCTTCGCCTTTTGGCCTTCTCTACTTTTATTTCTGATGGTTTGCGGTAATACTGTCTGTCTTTGAGTTCTTCGATAAAACGGTCGTTCTTGATCCATTTTTTCATCTTTCGAAACGCCCTCATTGGGTCACTGCCGTCAGGTACCTCGACGTAGTATCCTTTAAATCCCATTGGTCTGTTTGTTGGCTTTTTTCGCATCAGTCTTTTTAAACAATAACACAGGGTCAGCACCATTGTCAACCACGTCTTGTGTTATTTGGATCTTATTTACTCCGCTGTTTCTCATCTCCGCGGCATCAAACTGATAAGGAAGAACTATTTGATCCACTATGTTTTTTAGGCCTCTGGCATTTGTGCCTAAGGATTTTGCCTTGCGTGCAATACTTGTCAGAGCATCACTTGCGAATTCTATTTTGATATTGTCCAAAGAAAATAGATATTGTGTTTGTTTTACCAAAGCATTCCGAGGTTCGGTCAATATTTTTACCAACTGTTGTTCAGAAAGATCAGCAACACTTGTCAGCATACTGAATCTTCCGACAAATTCAGGGATCAATCCATATTTGATTAGATCCTCTGGTTGTGTGTTTTCAAGATAATTTTTTTCTGCATCTACTTCTTTTATGCTTGCATTGAATCCGATTCCGCCGTGATGTTTGCTTTTCATCTGCTTTTTTAGATCAGTAAATGCTCCGCCAACTATGAACAATATATCTTTGGTGTTGATCCTGATCATTTGTGCGTCCGGGTGTTTTCTACCTCCGTGTGGAGGCACTCTACATTCCGTGCCTTCAATTATTTTCAAAAGGCCCTGTTGCACACCTTCGCCTGATACATCTCTTGTGAGTGAGGTGTTTTCACTTTTTCTACAAATTTTATCTATTTCGTCTATGAATATGATACCACGTTCTGTTTTTTCAACATCTCCCTCGGCATTAGCATATAACTTTTGCACCACATTTTCTACATCGTCGCCAACATATCCGGACTCGGTTAGTGTTGTGGCATCTGCTATGGCAAACGGAACTTCCAAGTATTTGGCAATGGTCCTTGCCATAAGTGTTTTTCCTGCACCTGTGGCTCCAAGTATCAACACATTTGACTTATCCAGTTCAAAGTCGGTTGGAGGCTGGGTAATTCTTTTGTAGTGGTTTGAAACTGCAACACTCAACACAGTTTTTGCTTGTTCCTGTCCGACAACATATTGGTCCAAGAAATCCTTTATGCCTACCGGATTGAGAATCTCCTGATCACCTGCGTACAATTTTTCTTTGCGTGACTTTACAATGTCCTCTTCCAGTATACCAACACAAAGTTTGACACACTCATTACAAATGGCTGTTTTGGTTGCACCCACAATCATCTTTGTCACGTCTTTGCGTGACTTGCTACAAAAACTACATATTAAATTTTCTTCTGTCATAATCTATCTTACTTTTTTTAATTACATCAACTATGTTTTCACTGTTATCTATCTGGTAGTCGCTATTATCCTTGGCCATCCTGTACCACTTGTCCTGGGTGCTTTGATTATCACAAATGAAGACTGTGACATGATTGTATGGAAGAACTTCATTCAATGTGTCAGTGAACTCCTGCTTCTGTTTTTCACTGAAATTTGTAATGGTAAAACTAATATCATTAGGTTTAATCATAGACGGAGGTGTGACAAGTGTTAACCTGCCAAGTTCTTTGTTATCTTTCTTATCCATCTTTTTGATTTAATATGTCTAGTATAACTTTTTTATCGTCAGCGGGCAAGTCTGTAAATTGTATTTCTTTTCTCTCTAGTTTTCCAATAAGGTCATCTATTCTTTGTTCAATCCTTTGATGATAATTTTCCTCACTGGTCACACGTTTTTTATATCTGCCAAACTGTTCATCAGATATCTCCACGTTTACTTTACCTTTGTTGTCCACCTTTCGAACGCCAATCGTGCCTTGCTTTGGTTTTACTGCAACCTCAGGCTCTAACACTTGAGTGAAGTCTGGTCTTGTTCTTTCGGACTCCATTACTTCTTCTATTTGCTCCGCGATGGTTGGCTCTGATATCGGTGTCTGCACACTTTCGAATTCATCCATCTTCAATGCTTCTTTTACAGTTGTAGACTTAGGTTTTTCTGTTTCTAGATCAAACTCAACTTCGTCAGGGTCAAAACCATCCTTCAATATGTCTGCAAATGACTCGTCAACAAGTTCTTCTGTTTTAGCCTCCTGGGCATATTTTTCTAGTGCTTTTCTTTCTTCTATCTCACGTTTTTTGAATTCTTCTAATTGTTTTTCTTTGGCCTCTTGTTCTTGTTCTTTTTTGATTGCTTTGATTACATCTGCAGGATCCGATGTATTATCTGCTACTATTTCTTTGTCTTCAGTTTTTTTTTCTTCTTGTATTATTGTCACCGGTTTAAGTTCTGGTTTTGGAACCTTTGTATTGAACTTCTCCAGTTTATCTTTCCAGTCCTTCAACTGTGCTGTGGCAGTCTCCATTTTGGCTTTTTGGTTTTTAACCATTGCCTCGTTCCATTTCAATGCCACATCCTCTTCGTCCGGTTTTTCAAGGTCCAACACCTCTTCTGGTGGTAATGGCTTGACCGGAAACCTAGCCAACAAACTTTGGTTGGCCGCTATTAAAAGTAAGACTGCCAAAGGATCAAATACAAAAATTATCACCAATATCACCCATCTCACTGCTTCGGAAGTGTCAACTTCCTTTGTGACTCCCCAATCTATTGCCAAAGCCGCGATATACTTGACTGGACCAACTTCTGCTTCAAGTTTGATCATTTTTGCTTCTAATGGTTCTCGTTCAACAACAAGAGCATCTATATTGTTCTGTGCCTTCAATATGTTTGCTTCGGCCAGTTCTATTTGTTCGTAGACTGTTGATTTGTCCTGTACGTCATTGGCTCTAAGTTTGGCCATCCTGTCTTGTATTATCTGTGTTTCATCTGCGTAGTCTTTCTTAAGTTGTGCTATTCTGCTCTGCGACTCAGTGATCTTGGTGTTGATAAGATCACGTTCTTCTTTCTGTGATGCTTTTAGATCCGCCGCCGCCTTCTCTTCATTGAACCATGCTTTGTTTGCTGTCAACACGTCGCTGACATCCTTATCTAGGATCTTTAGCCTATCATTCAAATTTTTGATTGTGTTGGTCTCGACTGCAAGTAGTGTTTTAAACTTGTCTTCAACAGAATTTAAATTTTCTTTTTCTATTTCAAGTGCACCATCCTTGTTCTCAACCACTCTGGATAAAGTTTTTTCTGCTCTGTCAATGACCAGTTCTTGTCTTTCTATGTATGTTTTTTCACTGTTAATTTTGCTGTTGATTATTTCAATCCTTTGTGTGACTGTGTTCTCAGCCAAATTCTGCTCAAGGTGGGCCTTGGATAAGAATCCAAAGATTCCCATGCTGGTGATCAATGAAAGAACAATGACAGCAATGGTTAGATATATCTTAAGAAGTATCCTGGTCTGTTTCCAATGCCTGTAAAGCCATGATGCGGTCACAAGTTTACCAACTTCTAAAACAGAACCCATTATTACCACAGGCCAAAATGCTCCTGGAAAGATAGTTGCCAATCCTATGACCGAGTAGAATATCGCCACACCCGATATTGACAGTGCAGATAATAGTGTTAGATACGCAATAAACATTGTAAAGTTTATTTACTATAACACAACACCCGTTATAATGCTATTGAATTGTTTGGTAAATACTGTCATGCCAACGGTAACATTACATAGTACACAATCTAATCTAAACAAGCCTACCAATCCCCATTCTCCAAACGGAATTGCACATTCTGTTTCAGACATCACAGGTACAGACGGACTAAGAACAACAGTCAAATCGGAAAGAGCAAAGTTTAAGTTGGACTGGGCGGCATGGGTGGCTGACTATAAAGCAAATGGTTTCACAGCCGCTTACGATGGAACATTCACATCAGTTGATGGCTCTTCAGCAGTTAACGTTGATTACGCCGACGAATAATCATAGAAATTTTTATCAAAAAAAAATATTTAAAAAATTACTCTGCTGTGTAAGTTAATGCGTTGTCAGTTGGCGATTGGTTAGCAGTGTTTGGTCTGAAAGTTGTAACTTCAGTCACTGTTATTGCTTCAACTATCTCACCTTCAGCACCCATCACTGGAGCCACTGTAACTTCTGCGTCTTGTATTAGGCCCGCACCCGAAGTTGGATTGAACACACTCATTTTTTCTGTATGAGTTGTAACCAATGCTTCAGCAATCTTGTCTCTAATGAATTGTGCTTTTGTTGTTGTTGAAGTTGAACCGTCGATTGTTGTACCTGTTGTTGGTACGAAGTCTGCGTTCTCAAAAATTAATGTGAAGTTTAAATCTGTAATTGGTGAATCACCTTCATCACTGGCATAGGTAGTAACAATATTTGCTAATTGAACGTTAGATCTAATCTGCAAATTGTTCATCATTAATTTAAATCTTAATAGTCCTCTTGATACAAGTAATGATTGTGCTAGTGTAGTTGGTTTTGTGGCAAAGTCATCTGCATGACATGGTGATATTCTTCCACCTGCTGTTGTTTCTGCGTCTGTGAATGCCCCTTGTGCAATATCTACCGTGAACATTTGTCCAGGCGGCGTTGCTAGCGATACTGCCATTGATTTTGGTTCTACTGTTGCCATTTTAAAATCCTTTGTCTAATGTACTTATTTATATGAATTATTTATAAAAAGACCAACTAGGTGAACCTATATATTTGCAGGCATTATTTGTGGTGTGTTTTGCCTTGCCATTTGCATGGATAAATGCCTGATACGTACGGCAGTATCCACCCGAGATTGGGTAAGAGTGTATCACCCTAACCTTGCCATGTACAAGCCTCTTCTCACTGTACCAACTTACAATCTCACCATTCTTCACGTTGTCCAGCATGAAGAATACTGCGGATTTATGTAGTTTTTTCTCTTTCTTGTTTAGCCTAAACTTCAGATATTGTGTTGATCGCCAAAGGAAAGCGGGCATACTGTATTTGATGTCATCACCCAACCATAATGGTTCCGGCATTTCCGCCACAGGCTGATCTACTTCCTTAGGCTTTTTGCTGGCCATTAACGGCGTGCAAAATAAAGATATACTAATGACCGCTATGATAACCTTTAACAATTTCATATCCACCATCCATTTTATGGCAAGCGATTGCCCGTTGTTCAACTAACACTTCTCCCAATGGCATTTGCCACGTAAACATCTGGCACGAATCTGCTATTCCATATCCGTGTAAGAAGTCCTTCACTCCGTCCTCGCAAATGACTGTTTCTTCAACCTTCTCTTCAACAAGGTTGCCATCCGTGTCTACCACTTTGATGTGTTTCGTTTTTATGTCACAGTATTGATTGTTCCATGGACCACCAGCCTCGGATGTGCCTATGTATGTCAAAACTATGATTATCACTAACACAACTAAGGCAAGTGCTTTCATTATACGTTCCATTGCCTTAGTCAGTTATGTTTTTCGCCGCTTTGTCCAATGCTTTAATATCAACCTTTGCAAGTGACTTTCTGTCAACTGCGTCTATTATAGCATCAACTTCTTTCTTGCTCAACTCAATCATTACGTATGCTCTGTAAGATTTGTGTTTAGTCATGAATATTTCTTGTTTCTTAACTTCATAACCTCTTGCAAGAGTTTCTTTGATAACATTCACAATGATATCTTGCGATCCTGCTTGGACGTTAAGATCTTCGTTTGTGCCTGCTTCGTTCTTGTTGATAGTGGTTCTGTTGTTGACTTCACCATTGATCCTATCCACAAGTTTTGCCTTTGCTAATAGAACTGCTTTCTTGACTGCCAGTTCCAAATCAGGCGATACTGCTGTACCAGTCTCCACATACTTGAACATAGTTTCATGATCAAACTTGACATACCATTTAGGCGTCTTGTTTACCACTCCACTTTTATTCATGTCGGGTTTGATCTTGTATGATGAACATTGTGCCAACATAAGACCAAAAACTGTAACCAGTATTATTTTACTCAGGTTTTTCATTTGTTCCCCTATCCTTGTATTTTGTCAACAATTTCCGACAGTCCCGCAATCATGTGAGATATTACATTAAACACACCATCAACATTCACGTCGTTGCTGAACTGTGCCCAACCATCTCCTATCATGGGATACACTGCAAGAAATATTGCAAACAATATTATTAATCTAATCATACAACAATTATAGCATATTTTCCAAATGCGTCAACCAAGTAGATCTTAACAAAAAGTGTTGATTTTATTGGCTTTTTATAGGATGGTTTTGACAAAACCAATGCCATCTATGCCCAAATATATCAAATACATCACAGTAAAACCAAAACTCCTACGGCTCCATGCACCATACATCAGAAACACTGTGGCAATCAAAAAGAATATATAGGCAACAAACATCGGCGGGTTCGGAGAATACCACATAAGAATTAAACTGGCTATCAAATTGGATAGCATTCCAATCACTTCAAAGCAGAACCTTAAAGGATTAGACTTATAGTCTTCTTTGATCCATTGTATTGTTGATTTTCTTCCGATGCGTGCCATATAGGCACATACTTATTTGTTGCCCTTCATCTGGGTGATTTCTTTTGCACCTTCTTCGTCCCATACAGGAACAAGGTTACTTTTGTGCATAAGGCCTATGCCTAGTAATTTTCTTTCTCCTGAATATGCTTGTGGCTCTGCTTTCTTGCCACCAGCAACAGGAATCTTGTCACCAGTCTTTGGTTGGTTTGGATCTGGTGAATAATCAGGTATGTCATAGCCTCTGAATTTTTTGTTGTTCTTTTTTAGAGTGTAGTCGTCAAGTCCTCGTTCAGCCAACCATTCCTCATGGTTAGCCTGTGCTTGTCTGTTTCTTCTTGAATTTTCAATTTTATTTTTTATACGTTTAGGCAGTTTCAATTGGATATATCCCATTGTTAAAGTATATATTTAAGGCAGTTTATTGTCAACCAACCGCAATAATCTCCTTTTCTATATGCACATAATCTGCAGGTGCTTTGTAGTTTTCTGTTGTTTCATTATAAAAACTTGTAGAATTGTACAAAGTAAATCCATTCTCGGTAAAATATTTGGTCAGGTTGAATCCTAGGCATTCGTTAACATACACTCCGCCGGCAGTGGTTATCACTCCACCTTTGACCATGTTCCTTATGGCGTAGTCTATAGAATATTTTCTCAACTTTGGTGTGAACCTGAAGTCGCCCATGTTGACATTACAGAATGCCATCGGCATGTCTTCCAGTTCATACATGTCTTTTTCAACTATGCCTGGATGATTTAAAGGGTTCCAAAGGTCGATGCCCAATGCTCTGTCGCCAAACTGTTTATACAATACATCGAAACTGATACCCAGTGCGGTTCCCAATTGAACTATCTTTCCTTCTTTGGGTATTGTTAGTCTCGGAACTATGTTGTTGAACATGTAACAACCTTTGGATCTGTAGTCTTGGAACTTTCCAGACTGTTCATAATTGTTGAACCAAAAGTCGTATGCCTGTTTGGTTTTTTGTGTTATTTCAGATTCAATAACTTTTTCTGACATGTGTATTAAGGCAGTTTGTTATCAACTATGGCCTGCAATATTATTTTAGCATAATCAGGGTTGGTACTCCAAGCACTCATTCTGACCATCAATGCTCTGTAGTCCCACTTGCCATTGTCGATCTGTAGTTCTCTCTGTGCCCTGAAGTCTGCGTATGCAGGATGCCTATTCAAAATCGCAATCATGTCCTCAACGGACTGGCATTTTGTTTCATATTTCTTTACTCCCCATGATGCGTCAGGATTTCCTTTTGCTTTCATGTGTGGCACATTCTTCAAGTCCCAAGTCCTTACACCAAAGAGTGCGTTGCCTTCTAATGCAAACCTACTATTGCCCCAACCGCTCTCAACTCCGGCCATTGCGATTACAATGCTTGTTGGTACCCGGCTCAACCTGTCTGTAGTGTAGTTAAGGTATTGCACACATCTCCTTGTTGACTCTATAAAAGTGCCTTTATCTGTGTATTCGAATTCAGGTTCTTCAAGTCCAAGCAAGTGTGCTTCATTTAATTCTTGTTTTTGAAATTGTTTTTGTAGTTTGTCTACTGTCCAAACATTAGGATAAAATGTACCACCGAAGAAGGCTCCTCCGATTCCGATTGTCATAACCAGCACCGTACCAAATATCCATTTAAACAAACTGTTTATCTTTTTTTGTGTGTTGTCCTGTTTTGTCATATAATTTTTAAGTTGGTGTGTGTCCGCGATTCTTGTAACCCTACGAAACACACACCTGTATTAGTTAGACTGCAACCTTTTCTGTTGCGGCCTGTGTTGGTGCAGGTTCAGAATATTTCGCTTTGTATTCCGCTTCTGCTGAATTCATGAAATTATTCCAATCTGCTTTTGATAAACCAGTAAATCTTGTGATCAAACCATCACTCATTATCTTGAAAGATCCACATAGTTTGTGTGTGCTGTCATCTGCAATCTTATGAACTACACCCGTAGCCTTACCATCGGCATTCTCTCTGCCCATGATATACATATAGTTTCCAGATCTACCAGTCCACTTGTTGTTAGTCTGTGTGTCAGATTGGCATCTTGCCCTTACCTGATCCATAACCAACTGTGCTTTTACTGAACATTTATACATAATTGTTCCTCCTAAATTACCACTATTATAGCATATTTTGGAAAACAGTCAACCAGGTAATACCGTTGGTTTTACTAGGTTATTTTAGGTTAGCAAGAAAATTTTTCTCTTTTTCAATCACTGCTTGCCGTTCTTCTGCTATTTCTTCTTCTGTTTTTTGTTTTTCGGGTTCAAGTTTTGTAGGTGCTTCTATAGGAAGTCCACTGTTGTCAAACCATCTGCCGTCAGCGGTCACCATGCATCTGCTGAAAAAATTACTTTTTTCTCCTGTGATATCTTTGTGAGATACCAGCCTACGTTTCTTTTGTAATTTGCCTTTGTAGAATGTGCCATCTTTCTGTAGTAGTTCTTGGTCGTATAGTCCTCCATACACCCTGTCAATTTTGATATACTGCTCGCCATCTTCGTCCTTATATCTTTTGGCCTTGTCATATGTTTTTGGAAGGGTATGGATGTTGTTTGGATAATATCTATTTGTGTAGGCATTGATCCTTTCATTGCCAAACCTTGTTGGCTTTTTGGTTATATTATTAAGTCCTTCTAATAGTTCCTGTGTTTTGCTCATTAAAAATAATTCAAGTTGAACACGACCCTGTAAGGTTCTGTGCATGTGTTTGTTGCACCACAGTGTGGTTGCTTTGCGTCGAATACAACCATTTTGTTGGCAACACTCTGTATCTTTGTGTCTTTGAACTTGGTGTATCCATTGTTACTATTGATGTATAGGATCGCTGTCTTGAGTCCTTCTGGTGGATTGTAAATGTCAGTGTGCATTTTTGACTCAACCACTTTTTCTGTTCTTGTTTGTAAATTGAATTTTGCTCTTACCAACGAAGTTATTTTTAATTTTTCTTTGAAATATTGCAGACCCTTAAGGTTGAAAGAACTTTGGAAGTTATCGTTTTTGTAGACTGTATGACAAAACTGTATGTCCTCGTCGTCGTCATAAGTTACTCCGTGTTGTAGATACCATGGGAACTGTGGCGACAGTAGTATCTTTTGAAGTTCAGCAAAACCTTCTTTGTCTAAAAAATTTTCTATCTGTTGCATAAAAAAGTAATACTAGGTAACGACACACTCCTCGCCTGGTGAGGCTGTCACGGCCCCCAGGACTCCTATATAAACCCTAAACGGGTGCAAAAAAGTGTTTACAAATGAGTAGATGCATCTGTAACCTAGTATTCATGTTGTTTACCATTATACAGTAAAATTGGTTATAGGTCAACCCCTAGCATTTGAAAATGTTGCCATATTGTGTGGTTGTCAAGATCTACCACGTTGCCTTTGACATCTTTGATCACTTTGGTAAATCCTGCACTTTTGTATCTTCTAAACGGATATTCCCAATTGCCAGACAACTGCCAGTCACCTTCTAGTAGGTGTTTGTCCTCGTCATCTATCAAACACAGAGGCATCTGTAACACCCAATGGGCACTGAGTTTATCGTGTAGATATGCCGTAACAATCTTGTTCTGCGGTATCACATGTTCCAAGTGTTGTTTGTCCTTGATGCCAACTGCTTTGTAATGGTATCCCATTGGGGCCAATTGTTTCTGCATGGATCTGATGTAAAGCACCAAGGAAGTTTTGATATGCTTCTTGGTTGCTTGGCCCCACTGATCATCAAACAGATCCTTCTTCATGCTGTCAATGTATCTGGCAAGTTCTGCTAGCCTCGGACGTTCTTTGCTTTTAAAATTTATCTCTGGAAGATTGTTAAGGTCTTGGAAGTGTTTCATCGAACTCCTCTTTTGTTATCATTTCTAGTTCCACTGCATCCGCTCCGTCCTTGTAGAATTGTTTCACCTCTTTTAACACATCCTTCCAGGGAAGTCCATAACCATATTCCACTGTCTTGTTGTCTTTTGTCACCCAACATTTATAATAGCACAGGTTCATTTAACATATTTGTTGAAGGCTGTCTGTGCCTCTGATTCAGATGCTATGTCACCTTCCTCTATTTTAAGTGTCACATTTGGCATGTAACTTGGTTCGAATGTGCCATCTTCTATAAGGTAGACTTCCCTTAATAGATGTGCCATTGCAACTGGTGCGTCCCAACCAACACCGTTTGCGTGTTGCCATTGTTTCTTTGTGGCTGTGTGAACGAGTGTTGCACTTGGACAAACTTTCTTGATCGCTTCTAGCATCTTGATCATCCAGTCCTCAGGCAATCTTTTGAGACGTTTTGCTTCGGCACCCATCTGATATTGTTTCATCAATCCTATAAACAATCCTTGGTTGATCTCTCCACCTTCTTCGTCACCATACACACTTTTAATAGCCATTAGTGCGTTCTTCAGACCTTCAACACCTGACATCTTGATACCTTTGTATGCGTAATCAAAATGTGAGAAGTAGTGTTTGTTAGGTCCACACTTGCCTGAACTTTTTCTAACTCTTTTTGGTTCTAGATCAATCTCACACTCATTGAAAATCTCTTGTACCTTATGTGCTGTCACCACTCTTTCTGTTTCAGTTTCTCCCATTTTGTATCTGTGTAACAAGCATCTGTGTATTTCTTCTGTGCCTGCTCTTAATATTCCAGAGTCATTTACTATTTCAAATGCTTCTGCGTCAAATGCCGGCTCATCTGTTTCAACAATGGTAACCGGAATGTTATCATATCCCAGGAGTGCAAGTGACACTGCCCTGTGTTGTCCATCAAATATGTACAATCTTTTGCTGTCCGACCTACGTACTGCTGACACCGGACAACATACCCTTGGATCAAACTTCTTCATGATGTTCATAACATGTCCCGCTCTGACATCACGTTGCACAGAATAATTGAATGCAAAGTCCTCCAATGGATGTGCTTCTGTGCCCAATGGTAACTTCCTGCCTTTTTCCAACTGATTTTTTAAATTAACTTTTGCTTCTGCGAATTTGCTGTTCCAGTTTGGAACATCTTGTGGTGCTTCTCTTTTGACTTCGTCGACTACATCTAGAAGCATTTTTACCTTATTCATAATATCTTCCTTTTAAGTTATGTTGTATCCGAGACTAAATTCTCCAATTGAATCATATATCGAATACAGCATCATTATAGCACATAATTAAGAATATGTCAATCACAGTGCAGATATCAACAAAGTCAGAAGTGAAAACTGTTGATGTCACAGACATGAATAAGCAGACAACCTCAAGGGTCTGGCCCATTAGCATCACAGAAGAATGGTACAAGTTGGTAATACCCTGCGACAGATCGGACATCTTGGATATAAAAGTGGACAATGAAAGCATACAGCACTGCTTAAATTCAGGACACAACACAGAAAAAGGCTTTGAGATTTGGATACATGGCAACCTGGCCACATACTTTTCCAGGATATCCAAGTGTTTCGCACAGGACGACCTATTGCGGTTCAAAAATTTAACTAGCAAATATCTTTTGACAGAAAGTTGGAACGAGGTTATAACCGGAGATTTTGTTCCTGTAAGTGTGAAAAAGTTTTTTGCCAGTGGCGAAGGCCCGCATTGGTACTCCTTGACGGACTTCTACAACCTACCATATGTGCAGGCAAAGCAGACCGATGTAAGCAAAGACATAAATTTGGAAGAGGACCTAACATATCAAGACAGCAAGTTTTATGGATCAGGCACATGCAGGTCACTACAAAGGCAACCCGTTTTGCCATTGACAGATGTAGAATCATTGCAGAACGCAGAACTACAAAGCACAATGCAAAAGTTTGGTTTCGAACAAATTCTACAGATGCAATATGTTGAACTACAACCAAATTCGGTGATACCTGTGCATAGGGATGACTTCACCTACGAGGACGGCAGGCACATAATAGATGGACCCACCCAGTTGTATTTTGTTTTGACAGGCGACACCAATAACGTCAAATTCAAATTAAAAAATGTTGGATTGATTGCTGTGGACAAACCAATATTCATAAACAATCACAGATTTGTACATAGCCTGGTGTACACAGGAACAAAGCCAAGAGGTGTGTTGCTGGC
>MDTA01176492.1_pt1 | contig 13262 bp, 14 predicted proteins | sample 811151 | NCBI WGS metagenome assembly MDTA01 (sample SAMN05326648, study PRJNA326480) | marine metagenome | isolation source: seawater | place: Indian Ocean: South | collected 2010 | reverse complement strand
GGTCTAGGCTGTTTCTGGGGTCCAGAAGAAACTTTTAAGAGTAAACCAGGAATAATAGAAACTGAAGTTGGATATGCTGGCGGGACTAGCGCTAAAGTAACATATGAAGAAGTGTGTAATGGTAGTACTGGACATGCTGAGGTAGTAAGGCTTACTTTTGATGAAAATATAATTTCATTTAAAAAAATATTAGATTTATTTTTTAAAATGCACGACCCAACACAAAAAGACATGCAATATCCAGATATTGGAACCCAATATAGAAGTGAGATTTTTTATGAGACTGAACAACAAAAAAAAGAAGCTTTTGAAGTTTTAAATGAATTTAATAAAAAATTACACGGAAAAATTCAAACAAATATTTCGGCAATTAAAAATTATTGTAGGGCTGAAGAATATCATCAAAAATATATTGAAAAAAATAGATAATGAACCAATTAGTTTCAACAGAGTGGTTATACAAAAATATAGAAAAAGTTAAAATTTTAGATGCTAGTTGGCATCTTCCTGGCGTTAATAGAAATTCATTTGAAGAGTATAAATCAGAACACATCATTAATGCTATTTTTTTTGATATAGATAAAAATTCTAATCAAAAAACTAATCTTCCACACATGCTTCCTTTTAAGGAAGATTGGGAAATGATTGTATCTGATTTAGGAATATCTAATTCAGATCACGTAGTTGTTTATGACAATTCAGATGTTCTTAGTTCATGTAGAGTTTGGTATTCTTTTTTATATTTTGGTCATGACTCAAAGCTTATCTCAGTTTTGGATGGGGGCTTTAAAAAATGGATCATTGAAAAACGTCCTACATCTAAAAAAATTATTAGTAATAAAAAAACAAAATACATTGCTAAAGAAAACAAGTCTCTTGTTATCAATAAAAATGAAGTAAACAAGAATATTGATAGTAAAAAATTTCAATTAGTAGATGCTAGAGGTGAAAAAAGATTTTTGGGTCTTCAGACTGAACCAAGAAAAGGTTTAAGAAGCGGACATGTTAAAAATTCTATAAATTTACCATTTCATTTGCTAATTAATGAAGACAGAACTTTTAAAAAAATTAACGAACTGAAACATATTTTTGAAGAAAAAAAAATTAATATTGAAAAAGATATGGCTTTTTCGTGCGGATCGGGGATTTCAGCTACGATATTAGGTCTAGCTAATTCTATTATAAGTGGTAAAAAACCTGTTATCTATGATGGCTCTTGGGCAGAATACGGACTAGAAGAAAAATGAAACTCTCAACAAAAATTAAAACTTTTTTGATTATTTTTATTGTTGTTATCTTTGCAATTATTACTGCGAGGCATTTCATAGGACTTCATTTTGAAAAAAAGTTTAGTGTCCGCCCTGCACCAGGAGTTATTGTAGAAAAAGTCGAGCAGTCTTTATTTTTTAAAAGTATTGAGACGTTTGGAACTGCTATTGCACAAAATTCTAAAACTTATAGAGTCAAAACTAGTGAAATAGTCGGAAAACTTAATATAGAAAATAGATTAGTTAAAAAAGGTGAAATTATTTTAGCACTTAAAGATGATGAAAGTCTTATCGCAGATTTTTCTGGAAAATTGGGTAAAAGGGAAATAGCGCAAGGAGTTCTTGGATCAGAGAGTTTAATAATTACTTTGGATGATTTAAAAAAAATCGTAATTGATATAAAAGTTCCAGAGAATTATGTTGGTATTCTAAAGCCCGGATTGAAAGCAGAAATAAAAAGTGCAGCCTTTGAAAAGCTTTTTAGAGGTAAAGTAGAAACAATCAGTTCTCGAATAGATCCATCCACAAGGTCAATTTTGGCAAGAGTAATAGTGGATAATTCAGATTTTGAGATAATACCTGGGCAATTAATGACGGTAAAAATTATTTACGATGAAACAAAACAAATTGGTGTTCCTGAAAGTGCTGTTACAATTCAAGGGGATACCGCTTTCGTCTATACTGTTATTAATGAAACAGCTGAGAAAAAAATTATTGAAATTGGAAAAAGAAACTTCGGCAAGGTGTCTATTTTATCTGGGATAAATGAAGGAGATTTAGTTATTACAGAAGGAGTTTCAAAAGTCAGAGATAAAGTAAAAATAAAAATTATTGCACCAAATAAATAAATGTTTCTTACAGATTTATCAATAAAAAGACCAGTTGTTGCATCAGTAATGAGTCTAATTCTTGTAATTTTTGGTCTTGTTACTTTCCAAGAAATTCCCACCGATGAACTGCCTGATGTTCAGCCACCAGTTGTAACTATTCAAACAGAATATAGAGGGGCATCAGCTGAAATAGTGGATACGCAAATTACTCAAAAAATTGAGGATTTTGTTGGTGGAACGCCAGGTTTAGAAACAATTGATTCTTTTAGCGAAGATGAAAGCTCAAGAATTACACTTACTTTTGAAACTAATTTAGATTTAGACGATGTTGCTAACGATGTGAGAAGCTCCGTTTCTAGGGTTTTAGATAATTTACCAGAAGGTGCTGATCAGCCTGAAATATTTAAACAAAGTGGTCAAATGCGAACTACCATGTGGCTTTCATTCAGTTCAGAAACTATGACAGATTTAGAGTTGACAGATTATGCAGACAGGTATTTGACTGATACATTTTCAACGGTTGACGGTGTTGGAAGAGTAAGACTGGGTGGTGAACGAGAACTTTCTTTAAGAGTGTGGCTTGACCCAATAGCTTTAGCTGCTAGAGATTTGACCACTCAAGAAGTTGAGGCAGTTTTAAGAAGTGAAAACGTTGAATTCCCAGCAGGTAGAATTGAGTCTCGAGATATAGATCTAACCATCAAGCTCGATAAAGCTTATGAAGATGTAGAGAATTATAAAAACTTACCTTTAAAAAGAGCCAAGGACGGTTCAATAATTACGTTATCTGACGTTTCAAGAATTGAAATTGGAGCAGAGTCAACTAGAACAGTATTCAAAGGAAATGGAAAACAGGTTGTTGGTATTGGAATATATCAACAGTCAGACGCTAACACCATAGCTGTAGCTAACGGAATTAAAAATAAAATTAAAGAATTAAAACCAAGTTTACCTCCCGGAACAAATCTAGAAGTATCTTTTGACAGAAGCAATTATATTAAAACTGCGATTAAGGAAGTATATAAAACACTTATGATAGCTCTTATTTTAGTTACGATAATAATTTACTTATTTTTAGGTAATCTAAGAGCATTAATAATACCTATAATTGCTTTGCCAGTTTCATTAATTTCAACGTTTTTATCAATATATATTTTTGATTTTTCAATAAATCTATTCACGTTAATGGCTTTAGTTCTTGCTATAGGAATTGTAGTAGATGATGCTATCGTGATGCTTGAAAATATTGTGAGAAGAATAGAGTTAGGAGACTCTCCATTATTGGCAGCATATAAAGGTGCTAAACAAGTTTCTTTTGCAATTATAGCAACTACAGTAGTTTTAGTTGCAGTTTTTGTTCCTTTAATTTTTATAAAAGGTATCACTGGAGTTTTATTTACTCAAACTGCCATTACTCTTGCATCAGCAGTTATCATTTCGAGTTTTGTTGCTCTTTCACTAAGTCCAATGTTGGCTAGCAAGTTTCTAAAAAAGAATATGACGAAATCAAAAATCGTCATAAAATTTGAAAATTTTCTTAAGAATCTTACCTATCATTATAAAATTTCTTTATTGGGATGGATAAAAAAAAGAAAAGCAATAACAGTTTTTTTACTTGGGACACTTGCCTTAACCATTTTCTTCTTTAACTTTTCAAAAAAAGAGTTAATTGAGCCAGAGGATAGAGGAGCATTTTTCGTAATTATAAAAGCACCACAAGGATCCGGATTTAATTTTACTAAGGACAGGGCAGAAGAAATTGAAAAATTGTTGCTTCCAAAAGTTGGGAAAGGTGAATATAGAAGATTAATAAGTCGTGTACCTGGTTTTGGCAAATCAGCAAAACAAGTTAATAGTGGATTCATAATTGTTCTTTTAGAGCCTTGGAAAAAAAGAGACCGTCACGGAGTAAAAATTATGAGAGAGTCTTTTAGAGAGATAGCGAAAGTGCCTGGTGTTCTAGCTTTTCCTATTATGCCTCAGGGTATAAGAACTGGAGGTATAGAAAGTCCTGTTCAATTTGTAATCTTAGGAAATACCTATGAGCAGCTAATTGAATGGAAGGAAATTATTAAAAAAGAAGCTAGAAAGAACCCTGGATTGACATCCATTCAAGATGACTTCGATTTAAACAAACCTCAACTCAATGTAAAAATTGATCAAAAAAAAGCTGCAGATTTAGGTGTCTCTACTGAAGATATTGGAAAAACAATTGAAACAATATTTGGATCAAAAAGAGTTACTAATTTCACAAGAGATGGAAAAGAGTATTCTATTATTTTACAAGGTGACATTAAGGATAGGCAAGAACCAGATAGTATAAGCAAAGTTTTCGTGAGATCAAAAAATAATGGAAAGCTTGTATCAGTTTCTAATTTAGTAACTTACAATGAAGAGGGTCAATCTCCTTTTTTAGCAAGATATAACAGACAAAAGGCTGTTACTATTTCAGCAAGACTTGTTGGAGATTACTCTTTAGATGAGGCTTTAAAATTTTTGGTTAAGGTTGTGGATCAAAATACACCTCAAGCAAGAGTCGCTTATAAAGGTGAGAGCGAAGAATACAAAAAAACTAATACAGAACTTTATGTAATATTTGCTTTAGCTTTAATAACTGCTTATTTAGCGATGAGTGCTCAGTTTGAAAGTTGGAGACATCCTCTCACTATAATGCTTACAGTTCCAATGGCTATTTTAGGAGGATTAATTGGTCTTCTAGTAGTTGGATCATCTTTAAATGTATATAGCCAAATAGCTTTAATAATTTTAATAGGCTTATCTGCGAAAAATGGAATACTCATTGTTGAATTTGCTAATCAATTAAGAAAAGAGGGTAAAAATTTAGAAGTTGCAGTTTTTGAATCTGCAGCAATAAGGTTAAGACCAATACTTATGACAAGTATTTCAACCATTATTGGAGTTTTGCCTCTTATATTAGGATCAGGACCAGGTGCAGCAAGCAGATTAACTGTAGGTATAACAATCTTCGGCGGGATGTTATTTTCCACTTTTTTTACTTTGTATGTAATACCGACTGTTTATACTATTGTTGGAAAAGGAACTAATAGAATAGACTCTGTTGAAATTGAATTAAATAAACAACTTAAAAAATAATATATTTATTTTTATCTAAATTTTTTTTACAAAGCGTTAACTGTTTTCTGTATTTATTGGCCATCTCTTTAACTGATTTAGCGTAAATAATAGCTTTTTTATCTTTAGAATAATTTTTATAATCCCCCCAGCCTTTATAATAAGCTAGATATTGTCTGTATGCATCTTTTTTAGAGATATTCAAAATTTGATTAGTTTTATTTATGTACCAACCAATAAAATCTACTGAGTCTTTAAATCTTGCTCTTGTTGCTAATGGGTTCCCAGTTTCGCGTTTATATTGTTCCCAAGTTCTTTTTACCGCTTGAGAATATCCAAAAGAAGATGAGGGTCTTTTAAAAGGTATTACCTTAAATAATTTTGTTCTTGGTGGTTTTGCTAACCAATTAAAATCACTCTCCTTTTTGATAAAAGCTAATTGTAAATGAATTGGTGCACCGTATTTTTTATATGCGGCTTTTGAATGTTTGTACCATAAATATCTCTCCTCAAAGATTGCGCAGCTATTTTGTGTATTTTTTGGGATTGAGGAGCAAGCACTTAGAGATAATAAAATTGAAATTAATATAATTTTTTTTAAATGAATCACTTACTAATTTATACTAAATATTAATTAAGCTTTCTCCACTTTTCTGGTTTTATAAATGTCCCTTCCCACATACCAAGCCTATTTTCTTCCGCATACTCTTCATCTCTTACATAATCTATAGAATATCTTTTGTATGCCACCGCGTACCCGTTTCTTACCATCCATTTATTTAAATTTATTTTGTCCTTATAACACGTAGCTAAATATCTTTTGTACCTATCTTTTGATGAATAAATACATTTAATTTTTGAATTATTGATTTTGTCTATAAGTTTTTCCTTCGATATAACGCCACAAGAATAATTTTTATTAAATTCAAAACCGATAAATAAAGAAATTTTTAGAAAAGGTTTTTTACATTTTTGTTTAATTTCCGGAGCATCAATTCCCTCTAATCTTATTTTTTTAGAGTTAATATGAACAGTATCGCCATCAATTATTTTTGGCGTTCCATAGATTTCGGCAGCATTTAAAATTTGATTAAGTAAAAACGTGAAAATTAAAACTAAAGAGGATTTTGCCATTTTATAAAACTTTTTATAATTAATACTAACATTACTCCAGTAATATTAGCTACTAAATCGTAGAGTTCAAAAGCTCTATTAGGAACTATCAAATGTAAAATTTCTAAAATAAATGAAATAAATAAAATAACTTCATATCTTGTAAAAATATTTTTTACCTTAGACCTTAAAACTGTTGCCAATAAAGTAATATAAGCAAAAAAAACTAAATGATTAATTGAGCTTCCAATTGGATTAGGTATTAAATTTGGTTGTTGTCCAAAGTCCTCATATAAAAAAAACCCTATTAAACTGCCTGGAAATAAATAAAGTATTAATAAAACTAATAATGAAAAGTAGTAAATATATTCAATTAATTTAAATATAGTATTTTTCATAATCATTTTAATATAGTACATAATAACTGTTTTAACTATTATGACTAAATTAATTCTCATAAGGCATGGACAGAGTGTTTGGAATGCAGAAAATAGATTTACGGGTTGGGTAGATGTAGATCTATCTGATAAAGGAATTATTGAAGCAGAAAAATCTGGCCAAATCATTAAAGATTTAAAAATTACAATAGATATTTCTTACACATCATATTTAAAACGTGCGATTAAAACTCTTACAACTATACTTAAAAAAAATAATTTAGAACTAAAATTCAATACTGCTTGGCAACTTAATGAGAGGCACTATGGTTCTTTGACTGGTTTGAATAAAGAAGAAACTAAGAAGAAAATTGGTGAACAACAGTTCAAAAAATATAGAAGGTCTTGGGATATTGCTCCTCCTCCAATGGAAGAAAAAAGTGAGTACCAAAATTTGTTTAGTCCTTTAAATTCAAGTATACCTTTGGGTATGATACCTTTTACAGAGTCTTTAAAAAGTACATACGAAAGAGTTGTGTCGTTTTATCAAAATGAAGTAAAAAAGCATCTTGTGGAAAATAAAAATGTTTTAATCTCTGCTCATGGAAACTCACTTAGGGCACTGTGTAAATATTTATTCAACATTTCGGATGCAAAAATTAATGAATTAGAAATACCCACTGGTAATCCTCTATTAATTGAGTTCCTAGATAATTTTAAAATTGAAAAATATTATTATTTGGACAATTCTAGAGCTAAAGAGATAATTTTTAATCAATAATATTTAGATTAAGAATTTTTTTATAAATATCTAAAGTATTAAGGTGATAAAATTTTTGTTTACTTTCAAAACCGCATAAATTTTTATTTTTTATTAATCTATTCCATATTTTATTCATTGAAAAAACCTGTGATTTTTCTTTGGTCAAAAAACTCCTTTTTGTTAATTGAAGTCCAGTGAAAATAAATTTGTTAATATCCTCTCTATAAATTTTTCCATCTTTTAGATTAAAATCTCCAGTAAAAGAGGTATCTATTGATAATTTCTTGTCTACTAATAACAAAATTTGTTTTTTATTTTTAAAATAAATTGTCTCAAGTGCATGTAACTCCTCTAAATAGTTCTTGCTCCAAATAGTGTCTGGATTAACTACAAAAAATGGATTGTCGCCAAAATTTTTAGACCCTTTTAAAACCCCACCGCCTGTATCTAATAATAAATCTTCCTCATTAGAGAAAGAAATCTTAGTTTGAAATTTCTTTTCATTAACAAATGATTGTATTTGTTCTGGAAGATAATGAACATTAATACTTATTTCTTGGACTCCATAATTGATCAGTAGGTTTATTGCTCTTTCTATTAAAGTAATATTATTTATTTTTAATAATGGTTTTGGAGTTTCAAGAGTTAAGGGTTGCATTCTTTTCCCTAATCCTGCAGCCAAAATCATTCCATGTTTAACATTCATATTTTATTTAATCTTTTAAGTTTTTTAATTGGTAAGTGTTTGTGAAATAGTGTTTTTAAATCTTTAAGAATAGGGTTCTCTAATCTTTTCTCAATAAGTGCCCATGTATATGGTAGAAATTTTAGATAGGAACCTTTTTTATCTCTTTTATACAAACGAACGAATATGCCTAAAATTTTTAGATTTCTCTGAACAGACAAGATATCGAAATCATTTTTAAGTTTTTGAAATTGATCTCTCTTAAGTTTTGAGTTCTTGTAATAAAAATTCAATAATTGATTTTGTAATTTGTCTGACAATTTAATTCTTACATCATCAATCAAAGATGAAACATCGTATAAAGGATTACCGATTATTGCATCCTGACTGTCTATTATTCCTAGTTTTTTTTTAAAAATCATTACATTTGAAATGTGAAAATCTCTATGTACAAAAGTATTATTTTTATAATTTAGTTTTTTATAGACTTTATTCAATTCAAATCTAAGAATTTTTCTAATCTTATTTACTTTTTTATTTTTGAGGAAATATTTTAAATACCAATCAAAGAATAAATCAGACTCTTTGTGGAGATTAAATAAAGAATATATGGGTATTTTAACTTTAAGTTTTTCAAATTTATAGAATTTTTTTATTCTAATTTTTTGAATCTTTATTAGTAACTTTATTAAGGATTTGTAGTCATTAAGTTTATTTTTTTTTGAAAGTATGTGTGTATAGAAAGATTTTTTTCCAAAGTCTGATATCTCGATCATATTATGTTTGTAATAATTACCTAATAGTTTTGGTGCATTAATTTTATTTACGTTTAATATAGTGTTAATCGCAGCATAAACTGCAAGATTTTTAAATTTTTCTTTTTTTGCTAGAATAATGATTGAAGTTTTTTTTCCTCTTTTTAACCTATAAAATTCTCTAAATGAGGCATCTCCTGAAATTTTTTTTAGCCTAAAATTCATTTGAAATTTTGCCATTTTCCTGAACCAATAAATTTAATATGTCTTTCACTCTCACATTTAGCATAATCAAGGTAAATCTCTAATTTATTAGGTAAGGGTGTATTTAGAAGTTGAGGCCACTCAATAATTTTGATCGAGTCTTGATTGTCTGAGAATAGACCGAGATTTTTGATTTCTTTTTCATCTTTTATTCTATAGAGATCATAATGCATAATTCTGTAATTATTAAAATCATATTGATATAGTAAATTGAATGTGGGGCTTAATACTTCCGTAGCTTCTATTCCACTTTTTTCTTGTAAATAATTTATTAAATATCTTGTAAAAGTAGTTTTACCAGTACCTATATCTCCGATTAGATAAATAAAATCGTCTTTGTCTAATTTATCTGCTACTTTTTTTGATATTAGTTTGAGTTGATCTAAAGATTTAACAATCATTAGCTACTTGTTTTAGTAGCGATAAGTATCTGGTTTAAAAGGTCCTGATGGTTTAACGCTAATATATTCTGCTTGATCTTTCGACATTTTAGTTAATTTCGCGCCAACTTTTTCTAAGTGTAACATTGCTACTTTTTCATCTAAATGTTTTGGCAAAACATACACTTTATTTTCATACTTTTCTGAATTATTCCAAAGCTCAATTTGAGCAATCACTTGATTTGTAAATGAGGCGCTCATTACAAAACTTGGATGGCCTGTGGCACACCCTAAGTTTACTAACCTACCTTCCGCTAATAAAATAATTCTCTTTTTGCTTGGAAGCTCTATTTCGTGAACTTGTGGTTTAATTTCATCCCACTTATAATTTTTTAGTGCTTCAACTTGAATTTCATTATCAAAATGGCCGATGTTACACAGGATAGCTCTATCTTTCATATCCCTCATGTGATCTGCTGTAACAATATCTTTATTTCCAGTAGCAGTAACAATTATATCCGCGTCTTTGATAGCATCTTCCATTAAAACTACTTCGTAACCCTCCATAGCTGCTTGAAGTGCGCATATTGGATCAGTTTCTGTTACCATTACTCTTGCTCCCGCTTGGCGCAAAGAAGCAGCACTTCCTTTTCCAACATCGCCAAAGCCTGCAACAATAGCGACCTTGCCAGACATCATAACATCTGTTGCCCTTTTAATTCCATCAACAAGACTTTCTCTGCAGCCATACAGATTATCAAATTTAGATTTTGTAACTGAGTCATTAACGTTAAATGCTGGTATCAAAAGTTGTTTGTTTTTTTCCATTTTTTTTAGAGCTAGAACACCAGTTGTAGTTTCCTCTGAAACTCCTTTTATATTTTTTAAAAGCTCTTTATATTCTTTATGCATCAAGCCAGTGAGATCTCCTCCATCGTCTAAGATCATATTTGGTTTCCAATCTTTCTTACCCTCAATAGTTTGTTTTACGCACCACCAATACTCTTCCTCTGTCTCGCCTTTCCAGGCAAACACAGGTATACCAGCTTTTGCGATAGCTGCTGCTGCATGGTCTTGTGTTGAAAATATATTGCATGACGACCATCTGACGTCTGCTCCTAATTCTACTAAGGTTTCAATCAAAACTGCTGTCTGTATCGTCATGTGTAGGCAGCCTAAAATTTTTGCACCTTTTAAAGGTTTTTTGCTTACGTACTCTTTCCTTAGTGCCATTAATCCAGGCATTTCAGTCTCAGCTAAAGAAATTTCCTTTCTACCAAATTCAGCTAAACTTATATCTTTTACTTTATAATCTTGTGCCATTTTGATGATGTTAATATCAACATAAGTCTATCATAGCAAGTGAGATCAATACGAATATTTGGGAAGCAATACCTCAACCTGAGCCCCCTTAGCATTTAGTCGATTTGACGCTGCTATAGTACCTTTATGCAATTCTACAATATTTTTAACAATATTCAGACCCAATCCTGAATGTTTACCAAAACTCTTTGGTCTATTGCTATAAAATCTTTTAAAAATTTTTTGTGGTGAGGTTTCCGAAAAACCTGGTCCCTCGTCTTTTACTTTTACAACTAGATTTTTTTTAGTTTCCTCAATAGCTATTTCAATACTTTGATTATCTTGACTGAAAGAAATTGAGTTATCTAATAAATTTGCAATTACTTGTTCTAATCTATTTTCAATACCTAGTATGTATTTTCCATTTTTAGAGTTTATTTTTTCTGTTATTGTTATGTTAATTTTTTTATTCTGATTACTTAAATCCTGCTTAAAATCTTCAACAACATTATTTATTATATCTATAAGATTAATTTTACTCATTTTTTCTCTTGATAAAGAGGCCTCGTCTTTAAGCATTTGAGAGTAATCAGTTATTAATCTTTCTATACGTTCTACATCATGATTAATTATTTTGAGAAGTTTTTCACTTTCATTTTTTTCAGTAGTTTTATCTAGTAATTCTGAAGCACTTTTAAGTGAAGCTAAAGGATTTCGAATTTCATGAGCAAGATCGTTTGAAAAAGTTTCAGCTCTATTAGTTCTATGTTGTAGCTCTTTTGTCATTTCATCTATAGACATTGTGAGTTTACCAATTTCATCATCTCTAACAAATGCTTTTCTTATATTTATACTCTCATTAGATTTTTTTTTAATTGAATCACTGTATTGGACTAGCAGACCAATAGGTTTGAGAATATATTTATTTAGAAATAGAGAAAATATTAAAATTACAAGAGCAACAGCAAAGACAGTTCTAATAATAAAATCTTTTCTTTCCTCAACTGCATTAATTATATCATTTGCTTGCTCTGAAACTAAAATAAAACCGATATTTTCATCTCCTAAATTTATTCTACTCAGCGTACGCACAAAGAAATCATTTTTAATTTTTCCTGAGAGAGTAAGCGGCTCGTCTTCATAATTTTCTAAAATTATTTTCTTTAGAGAGTTTTCGTTCTTTTCTTGAGAAAGACTAGATTGCAGCTCATTAGTTGATTTTTTGCCATCAATACTCTCTTGAATAATAACGTCAGATCTAGAAAACATGTTTTGATCTAAATCTAAAATATTTGTATCACCAATTAACTCTCCTGATAAATTATAAAATTGTACTCTATCTAAACTTTGAAATAAAAATCTAGTCGAAAGTAAAAATGTTCGTATACCTTCTTCGCTATAATCTACATTTAACCTTTTTAGATGATCCTCAGTGTTGCTAATAATTATTTTATGGTCAATTGTTCTTTCTTTAATCAAGTTGGGCTGAATGGCTTTCAAGTAAAAAATTGTGAATAGCCCCAAAACTGAAAAAGTAGTGAAATTAAATAATAAGAATTTCTTTAAAATGGAAGCTGTTTTTTTTTGTTTCATTAACTAACATTCCATCTATACCCGCTTCCATACCTAGTTTCAATTGCTGAAAACTTTTCATCTACTTTTTTGAATTTTTTTCTAATTCTTTTGACGTGGCTATCAATTGTTCTGTCCTCTATTTCAGTATTTTCTTTATATGCAATATCCATAAGATGGGCTCTTTCTTTAATCACTCCAGGCCTTTTTGCTAATTCTTTTACAATAAGAAATTCAGTAGTTGTTAATTTATCAGGTAATGGTTTTCCATTCCATTCACATTCAAGTTGAGCGGGGTCTAATTTTAACTTTCCGTGACTAATAATATTTTTGGTATCATCAATCACATTATTTTTTTTTCTTAATTGAACTCTAATTCTCTCAATTAAAACCTTTGTTGAAAATCCACCCGACTTTTTCACAAAGTCATCTGCTCCGAGTTTTAATCCCAACAGCTCATCTACTTCTTCATCTTTTGATGTTAAAAAGATTATTGGAATAGACATTTTTTTTTTTTAATTTTTTTAAAAGTTCCTCACCGTCCATTCTTGGCATTTTTATGTCTAAGACTGCAAGATCTGGGGGATTTCTGGTAAGGCCTATTAAAGCTGACTCTCCATCAATATAAGTTTGAACTTTAAATCCTTCTCGTTCCAAAGCCATACTTATACCTGTCAATATATTTCTGTCGTCGTCAACAAGAGCTATTGTATGTACCATATTTTTCATTTTCCTAATATTAATGTCAAAATTTAGGCGCTAATGAGCCTCTCCCCAGTTATTACCAGAATTAATACTTACTTCTAAAGGAATTGAAAACATATGATGATCAGAGCTAGAAACTGATGTCATAGCTTCTT
>MDTA01007090.1_pt1 | contig 13262 bp, 12 predicted proteins | sample 811151 | NCBI WGS metagenome assembly MDTA01 (sample SAMN05326648, study PRJNA326480) | marine metagenome | isolation source: seawater | place: Indian Ocean: South | collected 2010 | reverse complement strand
TTTTACAAGGTTTAATAATTTCTGGTGCAACAGCACTTGCTGGTGCTCCTGTCGTTGAATCTTTAGGGTTAACTTTTATGCAAGCTGTTGCTGTATGTTTTATAGCAAGCTTTCTAATTACATCAAGTCCAATTATATTTGGTGAACCTATGGCTGCAGGCTGGGTTACTCCAGCATTACCACTTGTTATAGCATTTTTTTATACTAAGGGTTTATCTAATGGTGAATACAACGATGGAACAGCTTTTAAGTATATGGCTGCAATGTGCATTGAGTTTACATTACTCATTTTATTTCTGGGTCTGACGGGTCTAGGCAAAACAATTATTGAAAAAATACCAAATGCTTTAAAATCTGGAATTATTTTAGGAGCTGCATTAGCTGCTTTTTATCAAATTTTTTTCAGTGAATACGAGAGATATATTGGCGGTACTCCTATTGCGTCATTTACAATTTTGATCATATGCACAATAACAACTTTTTCAGAACCTTTTAAAAGGTTAGCTGAAAAAAACAAGCTTTTAAAAATTATAGGTTCTCTTGGTTTATTGCCTGGATTTATTTTAGCTGCATTGGTTGGTTATTTTTCAGGTGAAATTGTATGGGAATTTAAAAATGATCCTTTGATCGTCCCGCCCGTTGATGAAGTTTTCAATCTTACTTCACCATTCGCAATAGGCTTTCCTAAGTTGTCTTACTTTGGAGAAGTTTTTCCACTTGTTTTGATAGGATATTTACTTTTATTTGGTGATTTCATAACGGGTTCTGAGATTATTAAAGAAGGACAAAAAAATAGACCAGATGAACCTATTCAAATAGATATTAATCGTTCTCATAATAGTGTTGGAATTAGAAATTTATTAGGAACTATTATCAATCCTTTCTTTCCAACTCAGGGCGCTCTTTGGACTGGTGTTCATGTAATCGTTGTTCAAAGGTGGCAACAAGGTAAAAATGTTATGAGATCAATTTATGATGGTATAGGTTCTTATTATTTAATGGGAATTCCTCTTTTATTTTTCTTTGGACCTTTTATTGATCTAATGAAACCACTTTTAATATTGGCTTTAGGTGTTACTTTAATATTAACTGGTATAGCATGTTCATATGTTGCTATGTCATTAGTTAAGAAAAACTCAGAAATTGCAATTTCAATTATTACTGGATTTTTTGTTGCTTTTGGAACATTTAATGATGTAGCAGCTCCATGGATTGGTATCTCACTTGGCTTGGTGCTTTGTATTTTACTGATTGATAATAAAAAGAATGAATCAAAAATTGAATAATTTTGCTTTAGAAATAAAAAACCTTAAAAAAACTTATTCAGGCGGTACTGAAGCTTTAAAAGGTATTTCCCTAAAAGTTAATGCTGGAGATTTTTATGCACTTTTGGGTCCGAATGGTGCAGGCAAATCATCAACAATAGGTATTATTGGTACTCTAGTTACTAAAACATCAGGAACAGTAAAAATTTTCGACCATGATTTAGATAATGCTAAACATTTAGCTAAATCAATGCTGGGTGTAGTTTCGCAAGAAATTAACTTTTCTCAATTTGAAAAAGTTATAGATATAGTAACGACGCAAGCTGGTTATTATGGTATTAAAAAATCATTAGCAAAACCAAAAGTCGAAAGCACTCTTAAGCGATTAAGTTTATGGGACAAAAGAAACGATCAAGCAAGAACTCTTTCTGGTGGATTTAAAAGACGTCTAATGATAGCAAAAGCATTAATTCATGAACCAAAACTGTTAATTCTTGATGAACCCACAGCTGGAGTTGATATTGAGCTTCGACGTGAAATGTGGAAATTTCTTAAGGAGATTAACCAAAATGGAACTACTATAATTTTAACGACACATTATCTAGAAGAAGCTGAACAATTATGCAAGAACATTGCAATAATTGATCAAGGAAGAATATTAGTTGATACCAGTATGAAAGATCTTTTAACAAAACTAGATGTCCAAAGCTTTATTTTAGACTTAGATAAACAGCTTAATGAAACGCCTGATATCAAAGGCTATACATTAAGACTTGATGATCCAACAACTTTAGTTGCATCTATCACAAGGGATCAATCAATAAATTATTTATTTGAAGAGTTAAGTAGATTAAAAATTAATGTTAAATCTATGAGAAATGAAGCAAATAGATTGGAAGAATTATTTGTGGAAATGGTAAATAAATGAAACACCCTAAAGAAATTAATATCTGGATTACTTTATGGACACTTTCTTCTAAAGAAATAAGAAGGTTTATGAGAATATGGATTCAAACATTAGTGCCACCAGCAATAACAATGTCTCTATATTTTGTAATTTTTGGCTCTTTAATTGGCCCAGAGATTAACCCTAAAGTTACTGATGGTTTTGCATATGTGCAGTATATGATACCTGGATTAATTATGATGTCGGTTATAACTAACTCTTATGCGAATGTTGTATCTTCTTTTTATGTAGTGAAATTTCAGAAATCTATAGAGGAATTATTAATTTCGCCAATGCCAAATTGGACAATTCTTTTGGGTTTTATAATTGGCGGTGTAGCAAGAGGAACAATTGTAGGCGTTATAGTATATTGTGTAAGCTTAATTTTTTATCCAGATTTTACTATTGAAAATAAGCTACTAACAGTTTTGGTATTACTCTTAACAGCAATATTGTTTTCTTTGATGGGTTTTATCAACGCAGTATTTGCTGATAGTTTTGATGATATATCTGTAATTCCGACATTTGTTTTAACTCCATTAATATATTTAGGCGGAGTTTTTTATTCAATTAATATATTATCACCAACATTACAATCTATCTCCAAAGCAAATCCTATGCTATATGTAGTAAATACTTTTAGAGAAGGTATGCTTGGTACTAGCGATGTGTCAATTTCATTTTCTTTAATTATGATTTGTTCATTTATAATTTTGTTTTCAGTTTTTTCAATGTTTTTACTTAATAGAGGTAAAGGTATTAGGGAATGAAAACAAAGTTATTGGGTAAAACACATCTTCCAAATAAAATATCAGGTAAAAAAATACTTGATCGAATATTACGAAAGGATTCTATTTCTAAAGTTGGTCATGATATATGGAACAATTATGATTTTTTGTATCTCAATCAATCCGGCGTACCTTTTTTATCAATCATAGAAATAATAATCCCATCAAATTCCAAATATATTATTGAATCAAAATCAATGAAGTTGTATCTAAATCAATTTTATAAAAAAAAGTTTTCAACCAAATATGATGTAATAAAGAAAATTAGAAAAGACATAGAAACAACAATACATGGTAAAGTGAAAATAAGATTTATTAAGACTTTTGCTGAAATTCCAGAAAGTATTAATATTAACTCTACAAAATTAATTAATATTAAACCTAAAAAAATTATCGAATTTAGTGGTTTTAGATCAATTTGCCCAGTAACTTCTCAACCTGACTTTGCAAACATTTATATTTATTCTGATCATAAAATAAATGTTAAATGGCTAAAGGATTATTTAATTTCATTTAGTGAATTAGGTGAGTTTCATGAGCAATGTATATCGGATATTTATACCCATCTTTTTAACAAATTAAAGCCAAATCATTTAGAAGTATGCGGACGTTTTCAAAGAAGGGGTGGAATCGATATAAATCCATTTAGAGGAACCGATAAAAAATTCTTACATAAAAATTTTCGTATATTAAATCAGTAATTGGCGGAAGGTGAGGGAATCGAACCCCCGCGCCGTTTCCGACGACACCTTTCCAAGGTGCTGCATTACCGCTCTGCCAACCTTCCCAGAAAATAATTATACTGCTAAAACTTGTTAACATATTTAATTATATGTATTATCGAATTGTGAATTCTAAATACAAAAATGAATTAATAAATATTCTTGAAATGCTATGGAGTATTGAAAAAGATTTAAATCTTAGCAAATATAATGAGACAGAAAAAAAAGTTTACTATACGATTGCATGGCAATTATCTCATAATGGATTATGTAACATTACAGATGTGATAAATTCATCAGGATTTTCAAGATCAACAATCTACAAAACAATTAAAAAATTTGAAGATGCAAATTTATTAACCTTAGAGCAGTCATTAACTGACAAGCGAGAGTTTAATTTAATATTATTAGCTAATTAAAAATTAAGGGTAAATTCATATGCTTCATTTTGTAAAGGTATCGATAACTGTTTATATATTCGCAATGTTTGTATATTCAATTTGGTATTACCTTCAGGTTTTAGGGGTAGCAATACCAGGTGTTACAGAATCATGGGTTGGGTCTCTCTGTTATTTACCTCATGGTGCGAGAGTTTTAATGTTTTGTTATTTTAGATATTATTCTATTCCTGCACTTTATTTAGCAGAATTAAGTGGCCCTGCTTTAATTAATCATGACGATTATATTGGTGGATGGTCTATTGGGGCATTAGGTTCAATGGCTTCTGTGATAATCGCCGTGGAGTTAATTAAATGGACAAGAGTTTCTCCGGGTTTCTTTTCATTTTATAAACGGGTTAATTTTAAAAATTATAAATTCGTTGTTCTGGTAATAATAATTTCAGCTTTATTAAATGGCATTTTAGTTAATTCAATAATTTCTTTAATTAATGATAATGTAACTATAGATGTGCTTACAGTCTTAAGATTTATTGTTGGCGATATTCTAGGAGCGATAGCTGTGATAGTATCCTTATGGTTTATTTTTAGGACATTGGTTGATACTAGATTAATAATATCACCAGAAAAAGATTAACTTTACTACTGTATATTTATACAGTATAATTAATACTATGAACAACGTAATTTATATTAATGAAGATCCAATCTTATTAGAGCTTGAAAACGCAATAGATAAGGAATCTACAAAAAAAATGTTAGCCTTTCAGTATTTTAATAATAATACTGATCTATTAGATAAATTTTTAGATCCAAAATTTAAAAACAATATTTGAGAAACCCCAAGAGCTAATAATTTTATTCCTAAAGATCAATTAGAATTTTCTTTTAAATAATTTTATTACTTTATTTAACGACTATAAGATATATAATTTATTTAAATGTCTTGTTTAATAATTTTTTAAGGGGATTGTTAAACATTTATATTATTACCCTGAGTACGGAGGTGGTCCTATTAATATTTATTTAAAATTAGGAAATAGAGGTGCTACCTTTTGACAGAGGTAATATTTATTTTCCGGCTATAATAAAATCTAATAATTATAGTTTATAACCCTCATATAACTATGAGGGTTTTTTTATATTCAATTTTATGGCATTAAAATATTGGGCATTATTAATTCTACTAGGAGCAGTTTGGGGTAGTGCATTTATATTTATTAAAATTGCAGCACCAGATTTTGGAGCAATTGCTCTTGTACAAACTAGGTTGTTAATTGCTTCATTAATTTTTTTGCCAGTTTTATTAAGAAAAAAATATTTAATTCTCTTAAAACCAATTCGTAAGCAAGCTCTATTATTGGCAGTTACAAATAATGCAATACCATTTGTTATGTTTTCACAAGCAAGTTTCGGCTCAGACTCTAATATGTTGGCAATCTTAAATGCAACGACTGCATTTAATACTATGATAATAGCTTTTTTCTGGTTAAAAGAGTCTGTAACTTTCAAACAGCTTATAGGATTGATACTTGGTTTTATTGGAGTGATAATTTTAGTCAACCCTGAATCTTCTTCAATTTCAATTTTTTCTGCAGTTTTATGTTTAACCGGCGCAGCTTGTTATTCGTTTTCAACGGTTTTTATTCAAAAAAATTCAGCTAAAACTAATAAAATGGTTTTGATAGGCTGGTCCATAATATATAGTGCAATTATGATGTTGCCAATAACATTTTTTTATTTACCAGAATCTATTCCATCATACAATTCACTTCTATCAGTTTTATGGCTTGGCGGGGTTTCAACAGGCTTAGCATTTTTAGGATATGTTAGATTAATAGAAAAGATTGGTGCTGTTAAAACATCAACTGTTGCTTATTTTTTACCATTATTTGGAATTATTTGGGGTTACGTATTTTTAGATGAAATAATTACATTAAGCGTAATTGTGGGTTGTTTTGCTATACTTATAGGAGTCTTTTTAGCTACTTCAAAAAAGATAAAAAAAATAGAAGGTGATGCTCATGTCAAATAAAACTTTACAGATTTTACTTGAAGAAGCTAATCAAGCAGTTCCTTGCTTGTCTTATGAAGAGACTAAAAAAAAAATTGGTACCGAAGAAGTCCTAATTATTGATGTAAGAGAAGAATCTGAGGTTCTGGCTAACGGCGTTATTAAAAATGCAATTCATATTCCAAGGGGACTTATTGAGTTTAAGTTACCAGAAATTATTTCAATTATCACTGAAAATACATCCTTACTTCTATATTGTGCGGGAGGTTATCGATCTGCATTAGCTGCAAAAACTCTAAAAGATTTAGGAATCAATAATGTATTTAATATAGGCGGTTATGATAGTTGGATTGAAAATGGTGGTGAGATACAAACCAGTAAATAATTCTAGTATAATTGCAAAAAACTTTTGGGAGTTAAAATGAACAAATTAAAGTTATTATTTACAATAGGATTAATCTTTTCTTATGTAGAGACTCAGTCTCAAGATAGAGCGGTAGAAGAAGTTATTGTTACCGCAACAAAAACCGAAAAAACACTACAGGAAGTTCCTGTAGCAGTTTCAGTTGTTACATCAGAGACTATTGAAAAAGCTAATATTACTGATATATATGATCTTAGATCTATAGTTCCTTCTTTGGACTCAAGAAGATTTACAACACCTACAGAAGCAACCTATGTTATTAGAGGTTTTGGGAATGGTTCATATAATCCGGGTATTGAGCCATCAGTAGCTGTTTTTATTGATGGTGTTTATCGTTCGTCGATGCAAGCTCAAATAGCAGATCTTCCTGCGATTGAACGAATAGAAGTTCTAAGAGGTCCACAAAGTACATTGTTTGGGAAAAACGCAACTGCTGGAGTAATAAATGTTGTCACAAAAAAACCCTCATTTGAAAAATCCGGTTATGTATCAACTTCCATTGGTTCAAATAACATGAAAAAGTTTAAATATTACACAACAGGCCCACTAAATGAGACTACAGCATTCAGTATTTATGCAAATGTCCATAAATCTGATGGACATAGTAAAAATATTACAACAGGCAATACAATTAATAATAGAGATAGATATGCATTAAGAGGTGAATTGTTATTTGACCTTTCTGACGAATCATCTTTAAGAGTTACTGTTGATTATGATGAATATGATGAAATATGTTGTGCTGTTGGAAGTGCAAATTATGGTGCTGCAAATCAAGTTCAAGCGCTTATGGGCGGCGGGATAATTCCTAATAATCCATTTACTGAAAAAGTATTTTTTGACTTTGATCAAGTTACAGTAGGTGATAACTCTGGAATATCATTACATTATAAATCAGATAATGACGGTAAAACCTTTGAGAGTATTACTTCAATGAGAAATTCTTTTAATAGAAATGTTCAAGATGTTGATTTTGACGGAGCGCCAGTTGTTAATCCTAGTCCTATATCTAAAGATTTAGAGGCCATCACACAAGAATTTAGACTTTATTCTAATGATAATGAACAAATAAACTGGTTGATTGGTGGATATTATTATCAAGAAGATATGGAATTTCATGAATCCATATACTTTGGTCCATTATGGAGAACTTATGTTGAGGCATTTATCCCAGCTGGAACAATAAGTGGTATTGCCGCCGCATTTGGTTTGCCTGATAGTTCTCTTTTTGCTGCAGGACAAGGTGGTACTGAAAGCGCAACTCAGGATAATTCAACTACGTCTATATTTGGTCAGCTTGATATTAAATTAACAGATAAATTAAGTGCGATTGTTGGAGTTAGTTATATGGAAGATGAAAAAACTGTCTCTTATAGTCAAATAAACACTGATGTTTTATCTCAGTTAGATTTTGTTGGGGCTGGGGCTTTGGGTCTAATAGCAGCAGGTTTTCCTCCACAACAAGCAGCGGTTTTAGCTACTGATCCTGCATATAACCCATTACTTGCATTACAAGCTTTACAGCTTTTACCGCAATTCACTAATTTTCCAAATGCAGCTCAAGACGGAAAGAGTTCAGATGACAATGTAGATTATACTTTTAAATTAACTTATGAATTAAATGACTCTGTTTCTTTATATGGTGGTGTTTCTACTGGGTTTAAAGCATCTGCATGGAATATATCAAGGAATTCAGATGCCGATGCAGTTGAGTTAGCAGCATTAGCAGCAGCTGGAACACCAGCTAGCCCAAATAGATCTATCGGAAGAAGGTATGCTGGACCAGAAGAAGCAGAAGTAACTGAATTTGGTGCAAAGATTTTATTACCTTCTGGTTATTTGAATATAGCTTTATTTGATCAAACAATCGATGGATTTCAGTCTAATACTTTTATAGGTACTGGTTTTGTTTTAGCAAATGCAGGATCACAATCAGCAGATGGATATGAATTTGATTTAGTCTATTCGCCTGTAGAAAATATAGATTTAGCCGTTAGCGGTACCTTTTTAGATCCAGTATATGACTCATTTCCAGGATCTGCTTTTGGAGATTTATCTGGAACAACTCCATCAAATATTCCAGATAAAACCATAACATCCTCAATCACTTGGAATTGGAATATGAATAATTGGGATGGATATACTAGACTTTCTCATTTATATTCTAGTGAAGCTGTTTTGCTTGAAAATCCTGCTGGTCAAGCCTTATTAGAGTCACAGGGGAATGGCTTTAGAAAAATGGATACATTAAATTTTGCTGCAGGTTTGGAAAAAGATAATTTATCAATTACCCTTTATGGTCAAAACGTTAATGATGATGAGTACTTAACATCTGCTTTTGTAGCAGTTGTTGATTTTACTTCTACTACATACTTTGGATATCCAAATAATTATTCAACCTATGGATTAACCGTTAATTATAGATTTTAATTTTATCTATATTAATTAGAAGGGGGACTTTAATAAGTTCCCCTTTTTTTAATGGCGCGCCCGGGAAGATTCGAACTCCCGACCCCTTGGTTCGAAGCCAAGTACTCTGTCCAACTGAGCTACAGGCGCACTTAATGGAATAGATTAAAGCATAATGTAAAAAGAAAACAAAGAATTAATATTTATTGTCATATATACTGACAATTGTTTCATAATATTCTTTATAAAGTTATAATAGTTATATTAATAGGGGTAAATATGAAGATAAAAAAAATAACTAGAAACATTCTTATTATTGTTGTTCTTTTATATGCATCTATTTTAGGTTTAATGTACATTGATCTAGAAAATGCAAGACCAGTTATAAGTACATTAAAAGTATTTCAATCAAATTCAGCAGATGAAATTGTTGATTTTTCTTTAGAAAATAAAAACATAGAACAAAATTCAATACCTTATAACAAAGATAGAAATCCATATTATGGAGATCTCCATGTTCATACCAAATATTCATTTGACGCTTATATTTTTGGTGTTACTGCAACTCCAGATGATGCATATAATTATGCAAAAGGATCCAGCGTTAAACATCCTCTTGGATATGAGATGAAACTGAAAGAACCATTAGATTTTTATGCTGTTACAGATCATGGTTTTTTTATGGGAATGATGGAAAAATATGCCGATCCAAATTCAAAAATTGGAAAAAAAGATTTTACAAAACCTTTTCATAATTTAAATAGACCAGAAAATATTACAGTTGAATCAGCAGGAGAAAGGTCAAATTTATTTAGCTCAATTTTAGCAGCTACAATTATTGATCCATATCCATCATGGCATCCAAAAATTATAAAGGCATATTTCACTAATAATACTCAACTAGCTCTAAAAGCATTTGATTACGATGTTCATAAATCTGCATGGGCAGATGTTGCTAGAGCAGCTGAAGAACATAATGATCCTGGTAAATTTACTACTTTTATTGGATATGAATTTACTACCTCGACAGATATTGAGGGAGGTAATTTGCATAGAAACGTTATTTTTAATTCATCTGAGGCTCCGATAAGGCCTTGGACTAGAATTGACTCACTTAATCCAGAGGATCTTTGGACCTGGCAGGATAACCTCAGAGAAAATGGAGTAGACTCTGTTTCCATCCCGCATAATAGTAATGGTTCTAATGGGCAAATGTTTGAAGTAGAAACTTTTTATGGAAATGCAATTGATCAAGAATATGCAGAAAAAAGGATGCGCAATGAACCATTAGTTGAAATGACACAAGTAAAAGGCACTTCGGATACTCATCCACTCTTATCACCTGATGATGAATGGGCCGATTTTGAAATTATGGACAGAAGAGTAGGTAGTAGACCACCAACATATAGTATTCCAGCTGGAAGCTATATAAGGGATGCATATTTAAGAGGTTTAACTCTTGATTTTACACTTCAGGGCAATCCTTATAAGTTCGGATTAATTGGTTCAACAGACACTCATGTTGTTGCAGGATCATATGATGAATCAAATTTTTGGATGAAAGTTGGAGTTTTAGATGGAACTGCTGAAAATAGAGGAAGTGTTCCTTTAAGTGATGAAAATATTACTCGTCTTGAAGAGTATATGCAGGCATTTAATCAGCCAATTGCTACAAAAGATTTTCCTGAAGGCACTTTTGCAAATACAGGTTTCACTCAATGGGGTGCATCTGGTTTAGCTGTAGCTTGGGCAGAAGAAAATACTAGAGAGTCAATTTTTAATGCATTTAAAAGAAAAGAAACATTTGCAACAACTGGTACAAGAATTGCTTTAAGATTTTTTGCTGGATACGATTTAGAAGAAATAGACCTTAATTCTGAGGATATGGTTGCTAAAGCTTATGAAAATGGAGTAACCATGGGAGCAGATCTTCTATATCATGAAGATAAAAAATCTCCTCAATTTATAGTTTGGGCAAAGCAAGATAAAGATGCGGCTCCTCTTCAAAGAGTTCAAATAATAAAAGGATGGATAGATATGGGAAGTGGCCAACCTCAAGAAAAAGTATATGACGTAGCTTGTTCAGATGGCTTATCTGTTGACCCTATAACTCATAGGTGCCCTGATAATGGCGCACGCGTAAATATTAATGATTGCAGCATATCTCAAAATGTTGGATCATCTGAATTAAAGACATTATGGAGAGATCCTGAATTTAATCACAAAACCAAATCATTTTATTATGTTAGAGTTTTAGAAAATCCTACATGCAGATGGTCAACATGGGATGCAATAAAAAATAATTCAAAACCCCGACCTGATATTCATGAAACTATTCAAGAGAGGGCTTGGTCTTCTCCAATTTGGTATGTTCCAGCATATGAAGACATTGATGTAATTCCATTAGGTGGAAGTGTAAATGTTAGGGGTTCGAATTAAAAAATATTTTATACCTTAGATTGAAAAAGAAAGTCTTAATATTTTTTTTAGCAGGATTTATACTCTATCTTATTGATATAGGGTTAAATTCTAATGATGAAAATGAAATCTATATATCAGAACAAGAGATAAACGGGTTGATTAATGCATGGACATCTAGGGTTAAAAGAGCTCCTAATGATGATGAAATAATTAGAATTTTGAATGATTATATTAATGAAGAAATATTATATAGAGAAGCATTAAAATTAGGTTTAGATAAAGATGATAGAATTATCAAGAGAAGACTTGGTCAAAAAATTTCTTTCTTAAAACAGGAAACACAATTTAAAAATCCAACCACCGAGGATCTAATTAATTTTTATGAAAAAAATAAAGATTCGTATTATGTAAGTGCTACTTATTCATTTACACATTACTATTTTTCTAATGAGCAAAATGGTAAAGAAAGATCTATTTTAGCCTCTAAAAAAATAAATGATCCATACTTTTCAATAGATTCAGATCCATTTTTCTTAGGTAAAAACTTTGTTGAAAAAACTGAAAGTTCAATTGATAGAGATTTTGGGAAATATTTTTCTAAAAATTTTGATAATGTTGAACTGAATACTTGGATTGGACCATTGGAGTCTGCCTATGGTTACCATATAGTAAAAATAAAAAATATTAAAAATGGGTATTATCCGCCCATTGAGACCATTTACACAAGATTAGAAGCTAATTATGCAACCCGCCAAAAAGAAATACTTCTTAATGAATACATTGAGTTTTTAAAAACACAATATACTGTGATAACTCCTATTACTTCATATAATCAATGAAACGATTTTTATTGTTGGCAATAATTATATTTATTTCTCATATTGATTCACATGAATTTAATCCAGCTCATCTTATTGTCAATGAAGTTGATACAAATTTAAATGAATATGAAATAACATGGATGTATCCATATAAGAATATAGGGCAAAGAGGTATTGTAGTTTTTCCCGAATTCTGTAACTCAGATATTAATGATCCTTATATTGAAGGTAAGTATCTTGTTGATAATTATTTAATAACTTGCGAAGAGAGTCTTAGGGGTGCATCTATTGAATTTTATAATTTAAGTGTTCTAACAGATGCATTAATTACAATTAATTTTTACGATCAAGATATTTTTGAAAGTTTGGTAAATAATAAAAACAACATTGTGAAAGTCCCACTTAATAATAATTACCTGCCAATTGCGTATTTAAATCTTGGAATTAGCCATTTATTTACTGGAATTGATCATATTTTATTTATTCTTGGATTAATTTTTTTAGTAAAAGGAGCGCTAAATATAGTAAAAACCATAACTGCATTTACTATAGCTCATAGTATTACATTAGCCTTTAGTGTTTTGGGTTATCTTTCATTGCCTCAATCAACAGTGGAAGCTTTAATTGCATTAACAATAATTTATCTCGCTATAGAAATTATTAGCAAGAAAAAAAGATTAACATTTACTCCGTGGTCACTTGCATTTGGATTTGGTTTATTGCATGGAATGGGTTTTGCAGGTGTCCTAAGAGAGATTGGTATAGGAGAGGGCCAAATTATTCCATCTTTATTATTTTTTAATATAGGTATTGAAGTAGGACAACTAATGTTAATACCAGTATTTATTTTTATAATCTATTTTGGAAAAAAATATAATTTTTATAATTATTTTGTTAATACAGCATCTTTTTTCTTAGGAATTATGGGCTTTTATTGGTTTATTGATAGATCAATTGAAATACTTATTTAAATAGTTAAATGGCGCGCCCGGAGAGATTCGAACTCCCGACCTCTTGGTTCGTAGCCAAGCACTCTAATCCAACTGAGCTACGG
>MDTA01133224.1_pt1 | contig 13263 bp, 10 predicted proteins | sample 811151 | NCBI WGS metagenome assembly MDTA01 (sample SAMN05326648, study PRJNA326480) | marine metagenome | isolation source: seawater | place: Indian Ocean: South | collected 2010 | reverse complement strand
GGAAATATATCCACAGTTTTTCTTGACGGAGAAATTGATATGGATGTGACCGAAAAAGCAAAAGAGGTTATTTTACCATTAGTTGAGGCTGGAAAAGAAGTTCACCTTAATCTAAAAGATGTTTCTTATATGGACTCATCTGGAATATCAGTTCTAATTGAAAGTCATCAAAAAGCTTTGGAGAATAATACTAAGGTTGTTGTCAAAGAAGTCAGTAAGTCTGTTCTAAAAGTGATCATGATGGCTAAGTTGGAACAAATATTAAACTTAGAATAATGGATTTATCAGAATCTAAAGATTTTCTAGTGCATACTGCAAGCTTAAAAGAGGTAAGAGTCTTCTCAAGAGAAGTATTTGAAAAATTAAAAATAAAAAATGATCTAAAGGAAGAATTGGTTTTAGCAATTGCTGAAGCAGCCCAAAATATAGTTAAACACGCATATAAAGGTGTTGAAAATACCGCTGATCACATGCAAATAAAAATTTCTCTTAAAGATGATAATTTAGAAATTGGATTTTTTGATAAAGGAAAACCTGTTGTAGAAGAGAATATTCAACATAGAAAATTAGATGATATCAAACCCGGTGGTTTGGGGACTTTTTTTATAAAACAAATAATGGACGATGCGGTTTTTAAAAAAGATCAACAAAAGTGGGTCAATCATTTAATTTTATCTAAAAAAATTTAACCCCCCATAATCGCACCAACATTAAATATTGGTGAGTACATCGCAATCATCAATCCACCAATCATAATACCCATAAATACGATCATGATTGGCTCAATCAAACTTGACATATTATTTACGGCAGTGTCAAATTCACTCTCATAATATTTCGCAACTGAATTAAACATTTCATCTAGTTGTCCAGTTTGCTCACCAACAGAAACTAGTTGACTAAATGTTGGCGGAAACAATGGTTCTTTTAAAAATAACTTTGTTAGTGTGTCACCTGAAAATACACCTTTTTTTACATTTTCTAAAGCTTCTGTGACTACAACATTTTTACTGACGGACTTAGAGATTTCTATACTTTCTAATAAATTCACCCCTGCTGCACTTAAATTTCCCATGATCAATGAAATTTGAGCTATTAAAGATTTTAAAATTAAATCTCCAAACACTGGTAATTTTAAAACTTGTTTATGCCACATATATTGTATTTTCGCATTTTTTGTTGTTAGGTACTTAAATGAAAAGTAACCACCTATTAAAACTAAAAGTAAAATTTTTCCACCAGTGCCTCTTAGAAAATCACTCATACTCATTATTATTGCCGTGGGTTTAGGTAAAGCAATACCCATTCCTGAGTACATTTCAGCAAAGACTGGAACCACTTTGACTAACATAAAAGCACTTACAACCATTGCAGTCGTAAACATTATGCCAGGGTACATAAGAGCACTTTTGATTTTCTTTTTAATTTTTTCCTTTTTTTCTAAATCATCAACAATTTTTAAGAGAAAAACATCTAATTTACCACTGGCCTCACCTGCTTTGATTAAGTTTACATAGACATTATCAAAATATTGAGGATATTTTTCAAAATTTTTTGACAATGTTACTCCTCCCTCTAAGCCCTTTCTTATATCTTCGATTACTTCTTTAATTGCAGGGGACTCGAGTTGATCTCGTAACATTGCAAGTGTTTGCAAAATCGGCAGTCCTGCTTTTACCATTGTTGCAAACTGTTTTGAAAATATTAAAATTTCCTCTACTTTTACTTTTTTCTTACCGAATAAGGAAAAGCCTTTACCTTTAGCTTTAGAAATATCTTTTTTTTCGCCTTTTTTCTTCTTGGTTTTAACTAAATTTGTAATGATAAGTTTTTGCTCTTTAAGTTTAAAGGATGCTTCGTCTTGATTGAGAGCCTCTATTTCACCCTCAACATATTTTCCTGCAGAAATGCCTTTGTATGCAAATAATTCCATTGTTAACTAGCTGATAATACCCGTTCAAATTCCCTAAAATTTAAGTCTCCATTTGCAATCATTCTTCTGCCCATATCTTGCATGGTTTGAAAACCTTCTTTTATTGCGATTTCTCTTAATTCAGGTGTTGTTGCTTGTCTTAAAATTGCTTCTTTAATTGGTTTTGAAACAACTAATATTTCATAAATTCCTTGTCGACCTTTATATCCGCTGTCTTTACATTTTGCGCAACCTTTTCCCTTAGTCGCTTTTGTTCTTGAGGCTTGCTCGGGCGAAAAACCAAGGTCAGTTAAAACTTTTGGAGTTACATCTTCATCAGGAACTCTACAATCTTTGCAGTTTTTTCTAGCTAATCTTTGAGCAAGAACTAACTGTGTTGCAGCACTGATTAAATAATCAGGTGTTCCCATATTTTGTAAACGTGTAATAGTGCTTGGAGCATCGTTAGTATGCAGTGTGCTAAATACCAAGTGACCAGTCAATGCAGCTTTTAATCCAATGTCAACTGTCTCTTTATCCCTCATCTCTCCAACCAAGATTATTTCAGGGTCTTGACGTAAAAAAGATCTCAGTGCAGATGCAAAAGATAAACCTATATCATCTTTAATTTGAACCTGTCCGACACCATCTAATTCATATTCGACGGGATCTTCTGCTGTTAAAATATTTAAGTGAGGTTTGCTTACTTCTTTTAAAATACTGTAGAGTGTGGTTGATTTACCTGAACCAGTGGGTCCAGTAACCAGAATTAAACCTTGAGTGCTATGAATAGCTTTTCTCAAATTTTTTAAATCCTGATCTTCAAAATTTAATTGTTCAAGTGTTATATCCCCTGCGTCCTTATTAAGAATACGCATTACAATTCTTTCATTATTGGCTGTCGGTAAAATTGATAATCTTAAATCTACTACCTTACCATCTATTTTAAAATTTATTGCTCCGTCTTGAGGTAATCTTCTCTCTGCAATATCTAATTTACCCATAATTTTAAATCGGGTTACGACAGCACCGTAATTATCATGTAAAAATTTTTTATATTCCTCCTGCTCTTGAAGCATTCCATCTAATCTGTATCTAACACGTGATGAGAATCGATAAGGTTCAATATGAATATCACTTACTCCTAATTTAATCGCCTCTGCTACAACTGCAGTACTGAATTTGATTACTTCAGACTCGTTTTCTAAAGCTTCAACTTCCTCTTCTGGTTTTTCTTCTAAAACTTCTCCAGCATCACCAAGATCTGAGTCAAACGTTTTAGTTTTTTCTTTACGTTCTTCTCTTATAGCTTCAGTTGTTACCTCTCCAGTTTCACTTTGTAGTTTTTGAATAAATTCAGATATTTGCGATACTTTAGCAGCATGAAGTTCAATATTTTTTTTTGTGATTGCTTTTAAGTTTCTCATTAATCCAAGTTTCGAACTATCTGAAATTGCTATGTGTAGATCTTTCCCATCAACTTTAAATGGCGCAACAAAATTCATGTTAATATAATTGGATGGCAGAACAGATTTAATTTCATCAGTAATTTGAATTTTTGATAAGTCTGCAACTTCTAGGCTTTGCTCTTTAACTAAAACATCTAGAATTTTATCTTCATCACACAGCTTTAATTCAAAAACTGCATCAATTTGTGATTTATTTTTTTCAGTGCTAACTTTTTTAATATTAGGTAAATCTTTTCCTGAAATAATATCGTTATCAATTAAAACATTGATTAAGTTAATTTCACTTTCTCTACTAATTTTTAACATTCTATAAAACCCTTGGTGCAATAAATATTAACATTTCTGTTAACATATCCTGTTTTTGACTTCCTTTAAATAGATTTCCTAGAACAGGTACATTTCCCATTCCTGGTAATTGTTGTTTGTTATTTTTTATCGAATTTTTCTTTATTCCGCCAATAACTACTATATCTCCGTCTGCAATTAAAAGCTTAGTTTCTATCTGCATAGTGTTAATTGACGGATCGGCACCTGCATTCGATTTGACAGAGTCATTTTTGACTGTGACATCTAAAAGTACATTTCCATCACCAATAATGCTTGGTGTAACTGATAATTCTAGATTGGCTGGTTTAAATTGGACATCCGCTCCCTCTGAGCCTGTAGCCTGATATGAAATTTCTTCACCTTGTTTAATATTAGCTATTTGATTATCTAATGTAAAAACTTTAGGATTAGATATAGTTTTTCCAAGACCAAGTTTTTCTAAAGCTTGTATTTCAGCTTTTAAAACTGCTGACCCTGTTCTTTTTAATATACCAATACCACTCGTTGCACCTATTGCAGATGAAGTAAAATCTGTAATTTGTCCCTCACCACCTGAGATCGTACCTAGGGTTGGAGTAATTGGCCCATCAGTCGCTGCTCCTCCTATTGTACCACCGACTATCTCTTGCTGTCTTGAGTAGGCTGCTCCTAGTCTTGTACCGAGTGCTTTTTCAAAATCTGAGTTTGCCTCAACTATAAATGCCTCAATTAAAACTTGTCTTGTTTTTACATCGATCTCACTAAGAATTTTATCTACCACATCTAAATCTTCAACCTTACCTCTTACGATAATTGATCTTGTTGTAGCTTCTTCATTAATTTGTATTGGTGAAAAACTACTTTCACCTGTGGTTGCAAATAATTCATTGATTGTAGTCTTAGCTTGTGCGGGTGAAATATAGTAAAGTCTAAAAATTTCAGAAACAATTGGCTCGACTGAATCTTCTAATTCAACTTTCTTTTTTACAGCTGCGGCTCTCGTAGATTTATATGTCTCTTGAGCTGTTAAAGTGGAAGGTGTGTGCACTCTAATTAAATTACTAGACACATCAATATCGGCAGCAAAATTTTTCATATCTAACAAAGCATTAAAAGCTTTATCCCAAGGTACATTAATCAATTCAGCAGAAATTGAACCTGCTACCTCATCACCTACTAAAACATTAATGTCTCCAACCTTGCCCATTAATTGCATTGCTTCTGCATAATCCAAATTTTTGAATTTAAAGGATACAGTTTGTTTTAATTCTGTAAATTCATCTGGTATCAACAAATAATTTCTTTTTTGTTGTGCTGATATTTTTTTTCTTTTTTGCAAAGCTTTTGTATCCCCTTCAACTGGCTTAGGGCCCATCTCCACAGTTTTTTCAATCTCTATTCGTCCAGACTTTCTTATATCATCTTTTATAAGAGGTGTATTATGCTTGAAACCTTTACCCTTTTTAGAAAGAGTATTAGAGGCACATCCATTTAAAACTAAAAACAATAATGAGATTAAAGGAATTATTTTTAATAATCTAATATTCACTTTGCTCCTTTATCTGATTTTTAAAATTCATAATTAAATATTTATCCTCGGTAGCAAAAACAGCCTCTTTAGTTGTCATATCAACTAATTTTACACCGTCGCTGACCTCCTCAAACATTGAAACAGTTATTATTTCGCCATCTTGATTGATTAGAGAAATGAAGCTAGCTGAGTCTGACTTTATAATTCCTGCTAATTTATAAGTGTATAAATCTATTCTTTTCTTTTCACTCAACGGAGCTCCTCCCTCTGTTATTACTTTAACTCCACCAGAAAAAGATGAGTCCCCAACGAATGGGTCATTTAAAGGCAAAGGTTCTTCCTTAGAGGAATTATTTTTATCATGATTATCAGCGAGCAAATGGGTGCTGAAAATTAAAAAAGCTAATAAAACTAACTTTGAACTGAATTTATTAAAAAAACTCATCTGCTAGCCCCACTATTGTTAAAGTTCCACTTACTTTTATCGCTCCAGTTGAATCTGATTTAATCACTTGTATCTTTTCTGACTCAAAATTCAACATCTTATTAGATAGCGATAAAGCTCTTTTAAATTTAATATACCCTAAAAAGTTACCATTAATCTCAAATTTTACTGGTATTGTGTAATAGGCAATATTTTTAATTGCCTCTTTTTTATTTTTTGCTTTTTTTGGTTTTTTCTTTTTTTTCTTACCTTTATTTAAAATCTCTGATTTTGACACTTCAGTTGGTTTACCTTTCTCAATAACAGAAATGACTAAACCATTGATAGTAGCAAACTCACTTAAATTTTGATAAAGCCCTTCTACCTCAGCTTTTGAGTGAAATAGCGTTGAATAATTTTCATATTTAGGCTTAATTTTTTTAATTTTTCTTTTCACAGAAATAATTTCGTTATTAAATTTTACTATCTCTTCCTGTTTAGTGTTCATATCAGTAATTTGAGCTTTTTTTTCTTTAACAATTGGATTCAAAACAGCATAGTAAATGATTAAGAAAATTATAATTGATCCAAGACTTATACCAATTTTAATTAAAGTTTTTTTATCGGCAAAAGCTAAAATTTTTGCTTTTAAGTCATCCATATTCAAATTTTTTAATTCATTTAAATCCATAACTATCCTTTAATTTTTACGAAAACCTTAAACCCTTTCATTGTTTGATCACCAGCTTTAACTCTTGGCATCTTCATTGATGATAAAGATGCTTGGGTAATTAATTTTTTAGATTGTAAATTTCTAATTAGCTGTAATATATCATTATCTCCAGCAGCAATACCTGTTATAGAAACAAGTTTTTTTCCATCATACTCAACTTGATCAAATTTTACTCTGCTAGGAACACTGCTTGCAATCTGTGCTAAAATTCTATAGCTCAAATCTTTGTTAGACTTTAGACTGTTGCTAAGTTTAAGGGTGGTTGTCATTTTTTTTAATTCTTTCGATACTTTGGCGAGTTGATTTGATTTTGATGTATGCTCTGTAACCACAGTATCATACAGTTTAAGTTTGTTATTGTAATTATAGATATTCCAGAAAGCTAATGTAAATAAAATTAGATATACTCCAACTACAGCACCAACAAATCCCTTATAGGCAAAATTTGAAAAGGCTTTCATTTTCTTTTGCTTAATCATTCCTTCTCTATTTGGAAGAAGATTTATATTTTTAACAGCAGTTACAAATTTGTAATATCCAAATACATCAAGTTTTCTAAAAGCAAGACCAACAGTTGTTGAAAAGTAAGACCGGTTAGTTAAGTTAATTTTACTCTCTAATTGTTGAGGTATTTTAAGTCCTTCAAAGGGATCAAATAAATTAAATCCTGTATTTACTAAAGTTTTTCTAAAACTTGATAAATAATCTTCAACATTTTCTAAATTTGATACAACTTTTATATTTCTAACTCTCTTTTCATATTTTGTTTCAAAATCTTGAACCGCTTGTTTAACTTGTGTCATAAAACGTCTTACTAATGCGTCTTTTTCTTCTTGATCTTGCGACTCTTTTAAAATTTTTCTATCTTGCCCACGTAAAAAAATGTCAGTAATTATTGGGTTATTGTTGTATAGGATCATTACGTAATTTTCATCCAAACCAAATTCCAGCATTGCAGTAAAATTTGTATCCTCTGTTTTATTTGAAATTTGATTTATTTGGTCAACTGCAGATTTTAAAGCAAAACATTTAACATCAATGATAACAGGATTTAATCCACTATTTTTAATAATATTTGTATAATTATTTATGTCAGCTAATTTTGAAGCAACAAATAAAATATCCATTGTATTATCTTTTGAGTTTCTATTAATGACTTGATGAAATATAGAGTAGTCATCTAAGTTATCTGTCAACTGGACTAAATTTTCCCATAACGAGTTAGTATCTATTGCTTTTTTTAATTCCTCATCATTCATTAATGGTGCAGTAACTACTCTGATAATTGCATTAGTAACTGGGATAGCAATAGCAGCATTAGGAGTTGTTATTTTTGATTTCTGTAAAGCTACATTTAATTCATCACCTACTTTTTGTTCATGATCAACAATAGCCGCGTCCTCAGGTAAGTTAATTGGATGAACATAAAATCTTTCTAGAACCCATTGATTAGCTTTATTTGAAGAAATTTGCGTTAGTCTAATTTCTTTGTTAGTTATTTCAACACCAACAATTTCTTCGCCTTGTGCAGTCTTCTTCCCTAACCTAGATTTTAAAAAGTTATTAAATTTTTCTTTTACTTTATTTTTATTAAAACTCATTTTTGGACTACTTGAATCTTTTTTTCCAAATGAAGGTGCTTTAAATTTTATATCTTTAAATTTATTTAAAAAATTTTTAACCTTTGATTGTTCTTCACTATTTGTTATTTCAGTCTGATTTAAAGAAGTATTATTTTCTAACTCCGTTTTTGTTTCAACAGTTTCTTTATTTACAGTTTCTTGTAAAGGGACATCGTCTTTTTTTGTTTGCAATGTCGTATCTGTTGCAATGGTTTCTTTAGAAGTAGTTTCTAAATTTTGTGGTTGTGTTTGTTTGTCAGTTTCTTGTGTTGACTTTTGTTCTAATTCTTTTTGTTCTTTTTCTTTTTGCGCATGAACATCGTCAAACCATTTTTCTAAAATCGGAATTGCTTTCTCTAAGTCTGGAGTTCCTGATGATGAAATTTTTTGTTTTCCGTCAATATAGAGTCTACCAACCCAATTTTTTGACTTAAGCTCTCCTTTATATTTATCTTGTCTAACATAAATGTGTAATCTGCCATCTTTCTTGTGAATTACTTGATGTTCTTTTTTTTCTTCTGTTCTTTGTGTCGTATTTTCAACTAAGGGGCTTTCACTTTTAACTTCTTGCTCTTTATTATTGTCGTTTTCATTTAAGTTGTCTTCTTTAGATATATTTTCATTAATTTTATCTTCTTCAGGTTGTATATTTTCTGAAGTTGTTGAAGTTTCCTCATTAGAGGGAGTTACTTCTTGCTTTATATCTGGAGTAGGTGCAACTGAAGATTGATCGTCCTTATTTTGATCATTCTTATCAATGATGACACCAAACTTTTCTTTTTCTTTGTCGTCCATTTTTACATTTTTTTTTTTATTCTAACACAAACATACCGAATCTCTAACACAAATAAAAAAAAAGTCTAACACAATTTTCAACTTAAGGTGGTCATTTTGGGTTAAATCTCAAATAAGTATTGATTTTACTTACTTTTTTAAAAAAATAAAAAAATACTTAAATCATGATTTTATAATTAATTTTTACATCACTCTAACACAATTAAATTTATAACCTTGTGTTAGAGTTTTTGATATGAAGTATAAATGAAGAAAACCCAATAAAATCAATATTTTTTGAATTTTAATCATTAAGTTGTAAATTTGTGTTAGAGTAAATTATTTTGTGTTAGAGCTGTTCATTTAGGATTTATTAAAGTTTAATTTATTAAAATTTTTGATTTTAAAATGGTCAAATTTAGAAAAGTTAATCCATTTTTATAGAAAATTTGTCAATTTTTTCGAATTACAATCAAAAATTGTATAAATTTTAAAATAAAACTTCAAATTTTAAAAATTTATTATGATTAATTAAAAAATTAAATTTTTTTTACTAAAAAAATTATATTTTAAGATTTTTTACGTGGAATTAAAACAATTACAATTGATTAATCATTTTATTAAATATTTTTAAAATAAATATTTAAATAAATATTGTTTTAATTATTCAATTAACGATCTTCCTGTTATGTCTGTAGTAAATTGTTGATATATCATCACTGATAGCGTCTCAACATTACTAACAACTCTATTATAATCAAAAGACCAATCAACTTTGGTACAATCTAACTCTTTATAATAATAAACTTTTGTTTTTTTTATTGATGGATCGATTTCTTCCGTAAGTATATTTAATAATTTTGTTTTTTTATCAATTGCAAAATTATACCTACATACATTTGAGGTTGTCCAATAAAATATTACAGAAATTAAAATCGCAACGAATGACATAACTTTAGTTAAGCTCATTGAACACTGTCAACTGTCACAATTGTTAAATCATCTTTTTGTATCATTCCTGCTTTGACAATATCTTCAATCATTAACTTAAGTCTTTTATTATTCGGAGTGTGTTGATATTTTTTAATATATTTTTGGAAACCTTCAACTTCAAGCATGTCACCTGAAGGATCTCTTATCTCAGTGATACCATCGGTAAAAATGTACATTGAGCTGTCAGAAAAGTTTGTAGTGGTTTCTTTATATTTTATTTTTGAAGTTATGCCTAAGGGTGGACCAGCTTCAGAAAAGTTAGAAAAGTTTTGATCTTTATCAATTACAAGTGGTGGTTCGTGACCTGCATTTGATAATAATAATTCTTTTTTATTACTATCATAAATCCCAATCAACATTGTTACGAACATTCCTCTTGCAGCAGTTTCACATATTTCTTTGTTAAGCAAATTTAAAAGATCTGAAGTTGAAAAAATAGTTTTGCTTAAACATCTATACAAACTTGATGCCTTTGACATCAGTAAGGAAGACTTGATACCTTTGCCTGAAACATCAGCAACACCAAAACCATAAATTCCTTTTGCAATCTCTGAAAAATTATAAAAATCACCAGAAACAACTTTTGCTGGAATATTTATTCCTGCAATTGGAAAGTCTTCATTTTTATTTTTAGATAATAAAGTTTTTTGTATTTCGCCAACTATTTCTATTTCTTTTTGCATTCTATTCTTATCAATTAATTCTTTAGCCATTTTTGCATTACGAATTGCTAAAGCAGCTGGAGCAGATAATGTCTCTAACAATTTTCTATCATTCTCCTCAAATAACTTAGAGGATGTTTTTTTATTTAAACAATGGATAACTCCTATACATTCATTTGCAGCAATTAATGGTGAACAAAGAACTGAATAAGTTGTAAAATTTGTTTTGTTATCTAAATCAAAATAAAACTCAGCTATTTCTCTTACATCTTTTCTAACATCTCCAACTCTAATACATTTTTTTTGAAGAACTGCTTTTCCCATTACTCCTTGAGTTAGTGGTATCTCGTATTCATCAAGGTATGATTGATATTTGGATGCAATACATTGGAAAACTTGTTTCTTTTCATCTATCAAAAAAATATTTGCAGCTTGGGCATTTATTCTTTTTATGATTACTTCTAATGCAGTTTGCAAAGTTTCATTCAAATCTAAAGAGGTAGCAAACTCTTGATTCATTTGCGTAATTATTGCCAAATCTTGGTTTAAATCGTTATCTTTTGTAATTGGCACTACTTTTTTTGATTTAAAAAACATTTTTAATACTAGTTTTACATCCCTTTCTTATTGGCATTTTAACCCTTTTTTGATAATTTTAATAGATATGGAAATCGTAATTAATTCGCCAGGTTTATATTTACATATTCATGACGCAATGGTTTTTATTCAGTACTGCATTGATGGAGTCATAAATATTGCTTCACAATTCAAAATCTAATTAGTGATTTTTGTTTTTTTTTTTATTTTAGGAAGTATTTGGGGAAGCTTCTGCAATGTATGTATATTTAGATTACCAGAAGACAAAGGTGTCGTTATAGATCGTTCCTTTTGTCCTAAATGTAAAAAAATCATAAAGTGGTATGACAACATTCCTTTAATTTCATTTTTATTTTTAAAAAGAAAATGTAGAAATTGCGATTATATAATTGATATTCAATATTTTATTGTTGAGTTATTAACTGCAATAAGCTTTTGTTTGATCTACTACATCTATGGATTAAGTGTCACTACGTTATTGTTTATAGTTTTAAGTATATTCTTTGTAATAATTTTTTTTATTGATCTAAAACATTTTATCATACCAAATGAATTAACTTTTCCTTTAATGTTTATTGGTTTTGTAAAATCATTTTATCCTAATTTGGATACAGTAATCTTTCCAAATTTTATAAACTCATTAATTGGTGGCGCTCTTGGTTATATAATTATATGGACAATCATTTTTCTCTACAAAAAAATTAAAAATAAAGAAGGCATGGGTTTAGGTGATGCTAAACTTTTATCAGCAATCGGTTTTTGGTTCGGATGGGTAAGTGTACCATTAATAATTTTTTTTTCTTCCTTAATAGCTTTAGCATTTGTATCTCCTACTTTGATCAACAGAACTAAAAATTTATCAACACAGATTCCTTTTGGTCCTTATCTTATTATAGGAACAATAATCTTTATAATTTTTGGAAATCAAATAAAATTATTATTATTCAATTACTAGTAGTTCTCTCTCCAAGAGTCTCTGAATGATCTAAATTGTTTGTCGCTAGCCAATATTTGAACTAGAGTTTTTTCTGTTTCATCTGGACCTGCAAGGTTTGCAAACATCCTTCCTCCAAAGACAACTAGTTTTGATAAAATACCAGCTCCTACTTCATAACAAGTTCCCTCCGTTACAGAGCTATCAATGTGAAGTGTATCTAATGAACCACATTCATCATCATAAGCACAAACATATGCAGTTCCAAGCTTACATGCGTTTCTATTTGGTTCATAAATCGGAAAATAAACTTTTCCTCTGTAAACAGTAGGAGCTGCCGAAGTTTTTCTAAATTTATTAACTGTAGTTGACAAAGGATTTGTATCAGGAGTTCCTAAATGAACTCTCCATGAATTTGTATTATTTGTTATTTCGCAGATTGGGTAATTATCACCTGTTGTATCTTTACATAAAGTGCTTTGATCTATTGTAGGAGTTATAGTGTTTGTTCCTATGATAGTAGCAGCATCAAAAACAAAGTTTGCGTTTCCACTTAGTAATGGTGGTGAAGATTTTGAAACAAAGTTTGGAAAATCACGGTCTCTAATACCATAAACAATGTTATCCATTTCGCTTTTACCATCCTCACCTACTGTTTCTGATATTCTATTGAAATTACCAGTTCCACCAAATAGCCATAGGTTTCCTGAATCTCCTCCAATTCCAGCATCCAACTCAAAAAAACTATACCTTTTATTTTTAAAATTAGCTCCAAGTGTCATTATAGTTTGTTGTTCGTATAAAGTGCCCTCAGAAGTCAAATTTATTTTTGTAATTTTGCCCTCTAGGTCGTTAACATAAACTAACGCACCTCGCCAATTAGCATTAGCCGCGTTCTTTGCTGTAATTACAACTGGTGTTGAGGGTACTGAATTTGTAATTGGACTTGCATTAGCAAATGTACCTGAGATACCCATTTTATAACCATTTTCATCAGTATCTAATATCCTTAAAAAACCATTGTTTTCAGTTTCTGAATATCCGTACAAGCTTCCAGCTCTATGAGATAATTCAACATTATCTGGGTCTACCTCTGCACCTCCTTCTAAATCAACAATAAAGACACCTGAGCCTACACATTTAGTTCCTGAGCCCATTCCTCCACCCATAACTGCAACGTATCGATCGGTTAAAATATTACTGTCTCCAGTTTTGTTAGGGATTCTAAAAATTCTTGGAGTAGACCATGTTTCACCTAATCCACTGTAATCGTAGGCTTTAGTGGCCATGGCTTGACCCTCGCACG
>MDTA01118492.1_pt1 | contig 13268 bp, 12 predicted proteins | sample 811151 | NCBI WGS metagenome assembly MDTA01 (sample SAMN05326648, study PRJNA326480) | marine metagenome | isolation source: seawater | place: Indian Ocean: South | collected 2010 | reverse complement strand
TCTGCTTTAATAATTTTGTAAGGAGCTGTTTCAATATCCTTCTTGACTGTAGGATCTTCGAAGTTTCTACCAATTAATCTTTTTACTGCAAAAATTGTATTTTCTGGGTTAGTTACAGCCTGTCTTTTTGCAGGTTGACCAACCAATTTTTCATCTTCATCAGTGAAAGCCACAACAGATGGAGTAGTCCTAGCTCCTTCTGCATTTTCTAATACCTTAGCTTGTGCACCGTCCATTATGGCAACACAAGAGTTTGTTGTTCCAAGATCTATTCCAATTACTTTACTCATATTTTTTTCTCCATCTCATATATGTTCATTTTTTTGATCTACAAGAGATTTACTTACTTTTTTTCGTCACTTTTTTCCTTGTTTTCTACTGAATTTTGTTCTTTTTTGTCTATTTTTTTAGCTACTCCAACTAAAGAAGGTCTTAAAAGTCTATCTTTCATCATAAACCCTTTTTGAATTTCTTGTACAATTATACCGCTCTCCTTAGTTTCATCTTCAATTTCCATCATTGCCTGGTGAAGATTTGGGTCAAGTTTCTTTCCGATAGAATCTATTGGATGAATATTATTTTTTTTGAGTATTGAAAGCATGTCTTTATGAATAATATCTAAATGATTAATTATTTTATCAAACCCCTTGGAATTATTTAGATTTTCATCTTTTTCGATTGTAATTTTTGATCTTTCTAAATTATCAATTAAATTTAGAGTTTCTTTTGCAAAAGAAAAACCACCATATTCAAAAGCATCTTCTTTTTCCTTTTCATATCTTCTTCTTTGGTTTTCCATTTCAGCATACTGTCTTATAATCTTTTCTTCTAATTCAGCAATTTTCTGCTCAAAATTTTTCTCACTCGACTCTTCATTATCTTCGACGTTACCATCATTTTTAATGGCTTCTTCATTATTAGAATTTATTTGATCCTCAGTCTTTTCTTTTTCCATTAACGGTATATGGTAAGAAAATTCATAATTTCTAGATGCGAAAAAAAAAAATTAATAAATTAGTATTAGGCACAAATAATCAAGGAAAAGTAAGAGAAATCAGGAAACTATTGCCAAAAAAAATTGTTACATATACCCCAAAAGGGCTAAATATAAAGAGTCCGAAAGAAACTGGATCTTCATTTTTAAAAAATTCAATGATTAAAGCAAAATATTTTTCAGAAAAAACTAAAGAAATTTGTTTAGCTGATGACTCAGGTTTAGAAATTGATATTTTAGGAAATAGGCCTGGGATATACTCGGCTAGATGGGCTGGTAACAATTTAAATTTTAAAAAAGCAATTAATAAAGTCTTTAAAGAGTTAAACAAAAAAAACGTAGATTGGAATAAAAAAATAAAATGTAGATTTATATGTGCTTTAACAATTTATTGGCCTAATAAAAAGTATTATCAATCTCAAGGAATAGTCAAGGGAATTATTTCAACTAAACCAAAAGGGAAGAATGGATTTGGCTATGATCCAATATTTATTCCTAATGGTTATAAAATTACTTTTGGTCAAATGCTATTTTCAAAAAAATCAAAAATAGATCACAGGTACATTGCTTTTAAGAAGATTAAAAGATTTTTCTAATTTCCTTATTTTCTATTACATAAAAATTTAATTGATGTGTAATTATATTTTTATCTATTTCGAAAATACCTATTTTCCCTCTAAAAGAATTTTTTTTGTAAAATATTTCGTTGTTTACAACAAAGTTATTTTTAAATAGTAAGTAATAAACTAAGCCTGTTAAATCATAACTTAAAAATGCAATCTGATTTGAGTTTGTTTGATAATTATTTTTATATTTGATTAAATAATTTTTATAATTTTCATAATTAACGGATGGAAAATAAATTGGTTGAATCATGCTTTCATTTAATAAACTTTTATCGAACCATTGATTTAATGTTATATAAGTTACTCTACTTGGTGGTATGTCAGTGTAGATTAAAGAGGTTGCAACACTTTTCAAACTTTCTTCAAAATCAGCAATTATTGCTGAGTCAAAATTTATTCCACCAATAGTATCAAGCTTTTCTAGTTGTGATAATTTATTTTCTTTATTATTATCTTCTGAATTTTCTACTCTTTTTATTTCATCAAGTAAATTTTGTTTTCTAATTGCGTATCTAGTTATATCTTCAATCTGTTTAGTAATTAATGTTGGATCACTATCATAAAAAAATTTATCTTTTAATTTAATCTTAGATTTTTTTATACCAACTTTTATTTCTTCAAGAATTTCATTTTTAGGTGCAAATAGAAAACTTCTTTCTATTCCATTCAAACTTTGAAATTTTTTAATTGCATTAAATTGTGAAATTGAATTTACACCTGCGCTTATAACATTTTTCTTTGGTTCATCGATTTTATTTGTGAAAGACAGAAATATTAAATCATTACTTAACTGACTTAATTTTAATGTATTTTTTTTAAAAACTGGTCCAATTATAATTTTAACACCCTGATTATATAAATCTTTAGAAACTTCCAAAGTTTTATTCGCGTCATTCTGATTATCTCTAGGAATTATTATAATCTTGTCATCATTAATGTCATTTATTGCTAACCTTACAGATTTTAGAATACTTTTTCCTAATTCTTCATCTTCACCTGATAAAGGAACTACCAGACCAATCTTGACTTTATCGTTTGCAAATGAATTAAAACAAAAAATTATAAAAAATATTAGTATTAAGTAAAATTTAATTAGATATTTCATTTTATTGTAAATATTATAACTTACGATATGGCACTTAAAGAAGACAAAAATAAGATCAAAAAAGGTTTATATGTTGTGTCAACTCCTATAGGAAATTTAAGAGATATTACGTTAAGAGCTTTGGACGTGTTAAAAGAGTCAAATACTATATTATGTGAAGATACAAGAGTATCTAAAAAATTATTATCCAATTACAACATTGATAATAAAACAATTTCATATCATAAATTTAACGAGAGAAAAAACCTAGAGAAAATTATTAATTTTCTAAAAGAAGGTCAGGTTGTTTCGTTGATATCGGATGCTGGTACACCTACTATTTCTGATCCAGGTAAAATCCTTATAAAAAAATGTATTGATGAAGGAATATTTGTTATTCCAATACCAGGTCCTTCAGCAGTAATTTCTTCACTTTCAATTTCAGGGTTTTCAGATCAATTTTATTTTCATGGATTTTTATCTGAAACTAATAACTCCATAAATAAAGAATTTGAGTTTTTAAAAAGTCTTAAATGTTCTATTGTTTTTTTTATATCTGCACAAAAATTAAGAAAAAGGTTCGATTTATTAAAAAAATTTTTCATCGAAAGGGAAATTTTAGTTTGTAGAGAATTAACAAAAATTCATGAAACCTTTTATAGATCAAAAGTATCTGAGGTGGATAATTTTGAATTTACTCCCAAAGGTGAAGTAACAGTAATTATTTCTGAAAAAAAAAATGATTATAAGTCAGATTTAAACGAATCAGATAAAAACAAAATTCAAGAATTAATAAAAAAGAAATCTGTAAAAGATATAGTTCGCATGTTTTCTCAAGAAAAAAATATTTCAAAATCGAAAATTTATAATTATTGTCTTCAAATTAAAAATGAAAATAAAAATATTATTTAGTTTTGTAATTTTAACTTTATTAACATCCTGCATTGGAACATCCTCAACCGGGATCTTTGGAACTGGTGTCACAATTGCAATGGATCCTCGAACACTAGGTACTCAAATTGATGACTCAATTATGGATAAAAGTTTAGATGCTAAACTATTATCAACAAATAAATCTTATTTACTTAATGTAAAAACAAAAATTATCGATGGAAGAATATTTATTACCGGTAAAGTTGATACGGTTGAAGAAAAATTAAAAATTACAAAAATGGCATGGGAAATTAAAGGAGCGCGTTCAGTAAAAAATGATCTAAAAATAAAAGACGAATTTAATTTTAAACAGTCTGCAAAAGATATTCTAATAACATCGCAGTTAAGATCCGCTTTAATATTTAATAAAAAAACTAAAGCAGTAAATTACAACATTGATACATACAAGAAGAAAATATATATATATGGAATTGCTGAAACCTTAGAAGAGAAAGATGAAGTTATCGATGAAGCAAAGCAAATACTTGATGTGGAAGATGTAATTGCTAGTATTTTATTAGTTGAAGATTTAAGAATACAAAAAAATTAATTATTTTTATCATAATCAATTATCTCAGCTGAATAAGCAGCAACTGATGCAAGATTTAAGATTTCTGATGTAGAAGTTCTAAGTGGTGCTATTTCTATTGGTTCCGCTAATCCAATTAGTAATGGTCCAATTACTTTTGCCCTACTCATTGATTTAATCAGTTTAAAAGAAATAGCTGATGCGTGCAAGCCTGGCATTATTAAGATATTAGCATTACCTACTATTTCCGAAAAAGGATAAAGTTCTTTAAAAATTTCTTCGAGAGCAACATCTGGCTGCATTTCGCCGTCGTATTTAAAATCTACCTTTTTTTTGTTTAAAAGTTCTACAGCGCCCCTTACTTTGGATGTTCTATCTGTTGTTGGTTGACCAAAAGTTGAGTGAGAAAGAAAAGCCACTTTTGGATCCATACCAAATAGTTTTGCTATTCTAGCTGAAGATATTGCAATATTTGCCATTTGTTCTGAATCAGGCCATTCATTAACTGCAGTATCAGCAATTAAAACTGTTTTTCCTCTATTAACAATCAAGTTTAAACCAAATATAATTTCACCTTTTCTAGCATTTACCACTGTAGAGACTTTCTCTAATGATGATGAATACCTTCTTGTATTACCTGTCACCATTGCATCTGCATCTCCACATGAGACCATACATGTTGACCATATTACACGGTCATTTCTAACTAGTTTGTCACAATCTCTTTCTAATAAACCCTGTTCTCTTTGTAGTTTTTTAAATAAATATTTTGTATATTTTTTTCTTTTTTCTACATCTGTTGAATTAACAATTTCAATATTAAGATCTTCGTTATAGCCAATCTCCATCAATTTCTTTTTAACAAGCTCTTCTTTTGCAACCAAAATTGGTATTCCTAAACCACTATTTTTAAACGCTATAGCTGCTTTCAAATTATTTTCATCCTCTCCATCGGCAAAAACAACTTTTTTTTGTTTCTTTTTAATCAAAGAGTTTATTCCTTGCATGACCGTAACAGAAGGATCTAATCTATTTTTTAATTGTTCTGTATATAATTCAAAATCGTTAATTTTTTTTCTTGCTACACCTGTTTTAATTGCTGCCTTTGCGACCGCAACTGGAATTACACTTATTAATCTTGGATCAAATGTAGACGGTATAATATATTCTTTTCCATACGAAGGTCTAATACCACCCATAGCTGAAGCTACTTCATCCGGCACTCTTTCCCTTGCTAAATTAGCTATAGCATTAGCAGCCGCTACTTTCATTTCTTCATTAATAGTTTTTGCTCTTACATCCAAAGCTCCTCTGAATATATAAGGAAATCCAATAAGGTTGTTTACTTGGTTAGGATAATCTGAACGACCAGTAGCAACGATAGCATCAGATCTTACCTCTTCAACTTTTTCAGGTGTAATTTCAGGATCCGGGTTTGCACAAGCAAATATTATTGGATTTTTTGCCATTGATTTAACCATATCTTTTGTCAACGCATCTTTTGCTGATAATCCTAAAAAAACATCAGCTCCTTTAATTGCGTCATTTAATGATCTTAATTTTGTATCTACAGCGTGTTTTGATTTCCATTGATCTAATTTGTCTCTACCTTGATAAATTACACCCTTACGATCACACATTATCAGGTTTTCATTTTTAACCCCTGAATTTTTAAATAATTCTGAGCAAGCAATAGCTGAAGCTCCAGCGCCATTTACTACAACTTTTACGTCCTTAATTGACTTACCAGTAATGTCTAATGCATTTATTAGCCCAGCAGTTGTTATGATCGCAGTTCCATGTTGATCATCATGAAATATAGGCACATCCACAATTTCTTTTAATTTTTGTTCTATTATAAAGCAATTAGGAGCAGCTATATCTTCAAGATTAATTCCTCCAAACGTAGTAGAAATATTTTTAATTGTATTTATAATCTCCTCGTTATCATTACTATCAACTTCAATATCTATCGAGTCAATATCCGCAAATCTTTTAAAAAGAACAGCTTTTCCTTCCATAACTGGTTTTGAAGCTGGGGCACCCAAATTTCCCAATCCTAAAATTGCAGATCCATTACTAATAACGGCCACCAAATTTCCTTTCGATGTGTAATCATAAGCTAGATTTGGGTCTTTACTAATTTCTAGAACGGGTGAAGCAACTCCAGGAGAATAAGCTAGTGCCAGATCTCTTTTAGTTGTCATGGGTTTTGATGGTGTAATCTCAATTTTTCCAGGTTTTCCTGAAGAATGGAAATCTAGAGCCTCTTTAGTTGTGTAATGTTCAGTCTTATTTTTTTTCATTTGATTCAATTAGATATACAAATAGAGCTAAATTAAGACTAATATGATTTATGAACTTAATTAAGTCAACAGGTACATTTAGTTTCTTTGTTATTATCAGTAGACTTCTTGGTTATTTAAGAGATGTATTAATTGCAATTTACTTGGGATCAGGTCCAATTGCTGATGCTTTTTTTGTGGCATTTAGAATACCAAATACTTTTAGAAGACTTTTTTCCGAGGGATCTTTTAATGCAGCGTTTGTGCCCAGTTATTCAGCTGAGATAGTTAAGGGAAAATCAAAAGCACAAAATTTTGCAAATGATATTTTTAATTTTTTAATGTTAGGCCTTTTACTTTTAGTAATATTAATCGAAATTTTCATGCCAGGATTTATTTATGTTATAGCACCAGGTTTTTATGAAGATCAAAATAAACTTGAACTAACAATTCAATTAACGCGTATTATTTTTCCTTTTTTGTTATTTATAAGTTTAGCCTCTTTTTTTTCTGCTATATTAAATTCGCATAATAAATTTGGAGTAGCAGCTGCTGCGCCAATAATACTAAATTTAATATTAATTCTAATTATTTACTTAGAAAAAAATTCCAATGATAATCTTGTTGTATATATGTCTTATGGTGTTTCAGTTGCTGGAATAATACAACTAATATTCGTCTATCTTTATACAAAAAAACATTTTCAACCATCTTTCAACTTTAAATTAAAAATAACAAAAAAAATTAAAAAATTTTTTAGTAAATTTTTACCTGGTGTGTTTTCATCAGGAGTAACACAAATTAATATTCTTATTGGAACAATAATTGCATCATTCCAGGCTAGTGCGGTTTCTTATCTTTACTATGCTGACAGAATTTATCAAATCAACCTTGCAATTGCAGGCATTGCTATCGGAACTGTTATTTTACCAAATTTAAGCCGATATATAAAAACAAGTAACAGTAAAAAAATTGAATTTATTCAAAACAAATCATTTGAACTATGTTTATTTCTAAGCTTACCAGCATCAATGGCTTTAATTGTTGGCTCTGAAGAAATTACATCTGCTTTATTTGGTTATGGTGCTTTTGATACTACAAGTGTCTTAAACTCTTCAAAGGCTTTATATTATTTTGCGTTAGGCTTACCCGCTTTTGCAATTATAAAAGTTTTTTCAACTTTTTTATTTGCAAGAGATAACACAAAAACTCCATTCTATTATTCACTAATCTCTGTAATTGTTAATATTGTAATTAGTGTTTCATTTTTTAAAGAGGTTGGCTTTATAATTATTCCAATCGCAACTAGCCTATCCTCCTGGTTAAATGCTTTATTATTATTTTTTAAATTATATTTAAATAATTATTTTAATTTAAGTAGTATTTTAAATAGTAAAAATTTAAAGATTTTTTTGGTTTCAGCCATATCAATATATATTTTCGATATTTTAATAAATTTATTTGAGGATTTTTTAATTTATGGGAGTGATTTGAAATTATTTACTATGATTGTATTAGTTGTTATTACTATTCTAATTTATATTTTAATATCATTAATAACAAAAACTTTTAAATATTCTGATATTAAACTAAAGTATTAAATATATGAGTAAAAAAATTTTTTCTGGGGTTCAACCGACTGGAAACCTTCATTTAGGAAATTATTTAGGGGCAATTAAAAATTTTGTAAATTTACAAAATGATACTAATAATTTTTGTATTTATTGTGTTGTTGATCTGCATGCAATTACAGTCAAACAAGACCCAAAAGAATTAAAAAAAAATATTAGAGAAACTACCGCTGCCTTTATTGCTAGTGGATTAGATTACAAAAAAAGTATAATTTTTAATCAATCTTTGGTGCCTGCACATTCAGAGGGATCTTGGATCTTAAGTTGTGTTGCAAGAATGGGCTGGTTAAATCGAATGACTCAATTCAAAGAAAAAGCTGGAAAAGATAAAGAAAAAGCAAGTGTTGGATTATATATTTACCCAACTCTTATGGCTGCAGATATACTTCTTTATGATGCTACACACGTACCTGTTGGCGAGGACCAAAAGCAACACTTAGAGCTATCCAGAGATATTGCAAACAAATTCAATATAGATTTTAACTCTCCAAATTTTTTAGTTGCACCTGAACCTCTAATTCAAAAAAATTTTGCAAGAATTATGAGCCTAAAGGATGGAACTAAAAAAATGAGCAAATCAGATCCATCAGAATTAAGCAGAATTAATCTAAATGATAATAGTGATCAAATTTCAAACAAAATTAAAAAAGCTAAAACAGATTCCAAACCTCTACCTGATAATGAAAATGAATTATCTGAACGTCCGGATGCAGAAAATCTTTTAGGAATTTACTCTTGTCTAAGTGACCAATCTTTGAATGAAACTATAAACCAATTTTCTGGAAAAAACTTTTCAGAGTTTAAAGAAAAATTAATAAATTTAGTTGTAGATAAAATTTCACCTATATCGATAGAAATTAACAAATTAATTAAAGATGAAAAATTTATAGATCAAGTTCTTACTGAAGGTGCGGAAAAAGCTAATCAAATTGCATCTAAAAAAATCAATAATTTGAAAAAAATCATTGGTTTTTAATAATTATTTAATCTTTAAAAAATAAATTTTTCTATTTATATAAAGACTATGTTTGTACAAACGTTAAATACACCAAACCCTAACTCGCTTAAATTTTTGCCTGGTGAAAGAGTTTCTTTATCAGGACCGATAGAATTTACAGAAAAAAATCAAACCTCAAATGAATTGATTAGAAACATTTTATCAATAAATGGGGTTGAGGGTATTTTTCTTTCGGATGATTTTTTATCTGTTAATAAAAACTCAGAAAAAGAATGGGAAGATTTAAAGCATATAATTATTTCTTTTATTAATGATTATTATTTAACTGGTAAAAAGTTTGTTTATGAAAATACCCCAGCTACAAATAAAAAAGAAAATTTAGACGAAATTGAAAAGAAAATAATTCAAATTTTAGAAACAAAAGTAAGACCAGCAGTTGCAAGAGATGGTGGTGATATAAAATTTAAAGAATATAAGGACGGAAAAGTAAAAGTTGAAATGCAAGGAAGTTGTTCTGGTTGCCCAAGTTCAACCATGACGCTAAAAAACGGAGTTGAGAATTTACTTAAACATTATGTTCCCGAGGTAACTGAAGTAATTACGATTTAATAATTAACTATATGTTTAAAAGTGTTAAAATTAAGGGCATGGATATTAGATCTTTAAGAAAAATTCTTTTAAAGAGAGGTTTTTTATTGTCTAAAAAATCTTTTATAAAGAGACAATCCAGCCTTTCAAACCTCTACAAAATTTCTTTTGCCTCACTATTGATTATTTCTTTTTTTTATGTTTTGCCTCCATCATATAAGTATCTTAGCAGTATATTTAAACCCAATCCTGAAATAAAGAATTCTTCAAATCAAAAATTAGCTCAAGTTTTAGAGGGAAAATTTTTAGATGAAGAAGATGAAAGTAACATTACAGATCAAGATCTTGTCTATCAAGAGCTTTATGGAGAAGTTACAGAGGAAGATTCTCTAGAAACAGGTGTAAGACTAAAAGCTTCTGTGTTGTACCAACTTTTTGAAGATACTAATTATAAATTGAGTGATGTAAGAATTAACAAAGTAGCAAAACCTGTAGAAATAGGAAAACTTCCATATGAATTAAAAGAAATTCAAAGTGTAAAAAAAAGAAAAGAGCTTTTCATACAAATAGTTTTGCCCCTTATTCTAGAAGAAAATAATAAAATACTTTTAGATAGAAAAAAACTTTTTGCAATATTAAATAAGAATAACAATTCAAATGCAGATAACGAATGGTTAAATAAAAAATTTAATCAGTATGGTGTTTCAAATAAAGATATTCCAACCCTTAAAAGAAGAATGGATATAATACCTCCGTCTATGGCTATAGCGCAAGCGGCAAAAGAAACTGGTTGGGGAACATCAAGATTTGCTTTAGAGGGCAATGCCTTGTTTGGGCAATGGACATATACTGACAAGGGAATAAAACCTGCTGCTGCCGAAGCAGGTACAACGCATAAGGTTATGATGTTTAATGTTTTGAAGTCTTCAGTCAGAGCTTACACCAGAAATTTAAATACACATAAATCTTATAGAAAAATGAGATATATAAGAGCAATTCAAAGAGATAATAAAGGCAATTTAAATAGTCTTGAATTAGTAGATTATCTAGATAGGTATGCTGAGACAGGAAAAGAGTATACAATTACTTTAAAAAAAATCATTGATCAAAATAATTTAATTGATTTTGATGATGTAAAAATTCTACCTAACAGTGAGGCTGTTAAAAATTTAATTTAATTTTCCTTTATATTTTTTAGAACAAACTGAATACCAAACCATCTCCAACCCTCTTCATCTTTTATTGAGCAATTAATTCTCCCTCTTCTTGTGTTAAATTTATCTCGAAAGTTAATTTTTAATATATTATTTTTTATTTCTAATTTTGACTTATCCCATCCATCACCTTCATTTGAAAAACAATTTATACCTTTAATTTTTTGTTCATCAAAAAATTCAACCTTCATTTTAGGCGGGTTATTTTCTTCTATAATCTTTTCCTCAGGATAGACATTTTTATATTGAAAAGGCAAAAGATTTACTAAGAATTTAAATCTTTCTAGATCACCATACTTTTCATTTATCGGAAATCTCGGTAATTCGTATATATCCTTATTCAAATCTATTACCCCAGAATGCTGACCAAATGCAAAATCGAAATTTTTACTAATAAATTTTTTTTGATCTAAACTCCATTCGCCAAATGGATAAGAAAAAAAAATAGGATTATAACCTAAATTCTTCTCAAAAATTTCAATTGATTTTTTTATATCTGATTTAAAGTCATCAAAACTAAAATTTACTAAATAGTCATGTGAGTGTGAGTGATTTCCAATTGATACAAAATCATATTTTTCAATATTTTTAATTTGGCTCCATTCCATATATCCTTTTTTCCCGATGGCTTCTGTTGATATAAAAATTATAAAAGGTATTTTATTTACCTTTAGAAAAGGCCAAGCATTTTCATAAAAAGAGTCATAACCATCATCAATAGTTAACAAAAACTTTTTTTCTAACTTTTCTTCAAAAAATATTTTTGGTAAAAGTTTTGGATCTAAAAATTCATACCCTGATAGCTGTATATTATTGATATGTTTTTTAAATATATCCATCTGTATATTTGTGGATGGATACTTTGACTCATCAAATCTATGGTACATTATTGAAACAATCCCCTTTTCATTTGAAAAATATTTATTAAAATTTTCTTGTGAATATGCTATTTCAAATTGAATAAAAAATAATATGGCAAATTTAATTATTGATACCGCTGGAGAAAATATTTTTTTTAAAATCATTTCTAAGGACATAGAATATAATATTAAACATGAGAACAGTAGGGAAAATTTTGATACTTTAGTTGAATTAATTTTTAACTTCATTAATGAAAATAATATTGAACTATCTAAAATTGATAATATTTTTGTTAATCAGGGACCTGGGAAATACAGCAGCATTAGATCGGCAATTAGCATTGTTAAGGCTCTTAAAATTACAAAAAATATCAACATTTATGGTTATTACTCTACACAGATAAGCAATAATGACTATAATATTCTATTAAAGCTTTTAAAAGAAGGTAGGTTGACAAAAAAATTAATTCAACCAAAATATCTAAATTAATTATAAATTATGAGTGAAACAATAGAACAAAAATGTATCGCCAAAGGTGTAAAGCTAACCGATCAAAGAAGAATAATTGCTAAAGTAATGTCAGATGCTGATGATCATCCTGATGTGGATGAACTATATAATAGAGTTTCAGAAATTGATTCTAAAATTAGCATTGCAACAGTTTATAGAACTGTAAAACTTTTTGAGGAAGCCGGTATAGTCACTAAACACGATTTTAAAGGTGGCAAAGCTAGATATGAGGAATTAAATGAAAGCCATCACGATCATTTGATAGATGTTAAAACTGGTGAGATAATTGAATTTGTTGACGAAGAAATAGAAAAACTCCAAAAAAAAGTTGCAGAAAAATATGGTTATGAATTAGTGGACCATAAATTAGAACTTTATGGAGTAAAAAAAAATAAGTGAATAAAAAAATTTTTATTAAAACATTCGGCTGTCAAATGAATGTATATGACAGTAATAGAATATTTGATATTGCTAAAGATATTGGTTACGAAAAATCAAATAACCAAGATAATGCAGATTGTTTTATCATAAATACTTGTCATATAAGAGATAAAGCAAAAGAAAAAGTATTTCACGAAATTGGAAGAATAAAAGAAATTTATTCAAATAAAAAAAAACCTTTAATGGTTATCGCTGGTTGTGTAGCTCAAGCTGAAAATCAAGAAATTTTGAAAAGAGAGCCCTACGTCGATGTTGTAATTGGACCACAATCTTATCATAAATTAAATAAAATATTAAATAATTTTCAAAAAAATCAAAAAGAAGATTTTACTGAATTTGATACTGTTGCAAAATTTGACTTACTAAAAAAAATAAAAAATTCAGATAGTACAGTTTCATCCTTTTTAACAATTCAGGAGGGGTGTGATAAGTTTTGTCATTTTTGTGTAGTCCCATATACAAGAGGACCAGAATATTCTAGACCTTTTAAAACAATAATTAAAGAAGCAGAAGATTTAATTAAAAACGGAGCCAAAGAAATTACTTTGCTTGGTCAAAATGTTAATGCATATAGCTATAAAGAAAATAATACAGAGCTAAGAATTTCAAATTTA
>MDTA01046104.1_pt1 | contig 13268 bp, 12 predicted proteins | sample 811151 | NCBI WGS metagenome assembly MDTA01 (sample SAMN05326648, study PRJNA326480) | marine metagenome | isolation source: seawater | place: Indian Ocean: South | collected 2010 | reverse complement strand
CCTAATTGCCTGTGAGGACACCAGACAAACAAGAAAAATAATGAGTAAATTTGAATTTAAAAATAACCTTATAAGCTTTAATAAGCATAACTCTAAGATGAAAATACCTAAAATGATAAATGATTTAAATTTGGGTAAATCAATTGCTTTAGTAAGTGATGCAGGGATGCCAAGTATTTGTGATCCCGGCGAAGATCTAATAAAGGAAGCTCGATCAAATGGTATAAGTGTAGTTTGTATACCAGGCCCTTGCGCCGCTATTACAGCTCTTGTATCTAGTGGGTTACCTTCTTCTAGATTTATATTTGAAGGGTTTCTTCCAAAGAAGAACTCGGATAGAGAGAAAATTCTTTTAGAAATAGGTGCAAACGATAAAACAACCATAATCTTTGAATCACCACATCGTTTAAAAAAATTATTACTTAAACTTAAAGAAATTTGTGGAGGGGAAAGGGAGATTATTGTTTCAAGAGAATTAACCAAGAAATATGAGGAAAATATTGGTAATAATATCGAAGAGGTTATTAGTTATTTTGAGAATAGAGAGGTAATTGGAGAGATTACTTTAGTAATTAAAGGAATAAAAAAAACTAACCAAGAAATTTATTTTAATAAATTAGAATTAAAAAAAGATCTTGACGCCTTATCAAAAGTAGGTTTAAATTTATCTGCAGCATCTAAATACTTAGCTCAAAAAAACAATGTGAAGAAAAGTGTAATATATGATATTTATAAAAAGGAAAGTTAAACAGAATGATCGATGATTATTTTAGTTAAAAATTTACTGTTTACCTTAATATTTAATTCAGCTTTATTTATTCTTCTAATTATTGGGATACAAAATAGTTCAAATGAGAGCAAGGTTAAATTAATAATAGGAGAGACAGTGAACTTACCAATAAGTTTTATATTAGGAATGAGTTTTATATCTGGATCTATATCAGGTAATCTCCTAATAATGAGCTTCCCCAACAAAAAAGGAATTAAATAGCAATTAATTTATCAGAACTAATTATTCTTGAAATACCTCTTGAGCGCAAAATAGGAGCAACTAACTTAAATACATCCGTATTAGGAACTTTAATAACCTTCTGATCTTTCCCACAAAAACTCTTAGCAATTTTTAAATCAAGGAAAATTTCAATCGTTTTTCTGTTTAATTCATCTTGAGAAAGGAATTGCCACTTTGGATAATCTTTAAGGTTTTTTATTTCTAATTCAACTTTATTATCCACAATCATAAAAACAGTCTTTGGAAAATCAATTTCTGATATTGGTATAGAGGATAAATCCTTCTGTACAGAATTTTCAATATCATAATTTAATGGAGTCACTTCAATAAATTGAGTTAATTCAAAAAATTCTTCTTCAACTTTTTTATTTGGCATTTTTTGAGTTTTTTTATGATTATCATTAATCTTCATATCTATTTTATTTTGCTTTAAAAAATCTTTTTTTTGATTTTTATCATCTTTTAAGTTTTTCTTAGATTTACTTTTTAAAGATAATTCCTTGTAGTTAGTTTCACCGAGACTCTTCTTAAGATTTCTTGAAATAGTTAATTTAGAACAAAGGAATTGTTTCGATAATCGTTCAATATTAATTCCAGAAATAAAAAGTTTAACTATCTCATTCTTTTGTTTTTCCGAAAGCCTTTTAGCCAAAATGAACACCCTCCTTCACACATCTTATAGAGAATTATAAGAAAAAGTTTATTTTTTTAAAATTTATAATTTTGGCAAGGACTTATTATTGTTGTTTCAATTTTTACTATCGGATATAATAAATAGAGTGCTTCCTTAGCTCAGCTGGATAGAGCAACTGCCTTCTAAGCAGTGGGTCAATGGTTCGAATCCATTAGGAAGCGTTAAAAATTTCTAAAATGTATTTTTTACTAAATTTTGTAATTTGGATAAGAAAAAATCTTATTAGAGTAATCGTTGGTCAATATCCAAATTATAAACTTAAATCAAATCATTTTGAAAAAGGACCAGATAAAAAATTAATAAATATTATTTCAAGCACTGATAATTTCTGGGTATCAAAAATGATGTTTAATAAATGGAATAATTATCGGCAAAGGAAGGATATAAACTTAAGTATTTATTCAAATGAGAATGTAAATGATTTTATGTATAAGTACTTTCAAGATGAATTAATTTATGAATTATTTAAGAGGTCAGTTATACCAGTACAAAAAATGGATATTTTTAGAATTTGTTTTGTATATAAATATGGAGGTATTTGGCTAGACCTAAAGTCTGAAATCAACATAGACAAAGCAATTTATTTTTATGAGAAATCAAATTCAAAAGGATTACTTCTTGTAGAACCTAGAAAAATTGAAGTTATTAAACAAAAAGATGGGAAGATCGTTAAAAGCTTTGAAAAAGTAATTCATAATGGTTTTTTCTTTTTACCGAAAGAATCTATTTTTCTTAAACATTTAATTGAAAAATTAGAGAAAGATTTTCTTTACTTCCAAGATGTGGATTTAACCAATCCTAAACAGGCCATAATGAATTTAACTGGCCCGCATCAGTTTACAAGGCAATACCATCAAATTAATAATGATGAAAGACCATTATTAATTACTCATCAAGAAATAGGTTGGGAATATTGTTCAAAATATGGAGAATTTATATCTCCATTTATAGTAAAAAAACATTACTCCTTAATAAAAAATCAAAAAACTATTGATTCCAAAAAAATAACTTTTTTATAATTAATATTGATTCTGAAAATAATGCACCACTTTAGCAAGTGCCCGTTAAATATTAATATGAATTCAAAAATAAATATAATTAGGTGAATTATAAAAATATGGTTAATTTTATAAAAACATTATCAATACATAAATTAGGTAATATTTTATTTTTTACTGGATTATTTTTTCTAGCATCAGCAGTTGGAGTCTCAATAATTTTTCTTTTAATTTCTGTAATAATTAGTTTTTTAAACTATAAAGACTTTTTAAAAGATAGGTGGAATTATCCATTCATCTTTTGTTCTCTTTTCATGATCATCAGCACATTTATACATTTTGAGAACTCAAAAAATCCAGTTTTTTATGAGATTGATCCAACTCTTTCGATAATAGGATTAACAAATTGGATTCCTTTTTTTCTAAGTTTCTGGGGCTTCCAAAAGTATCTTAATAGTCCACAAAAAAGAATTCTCGCTGGCAAAATTTTAATATTTGGTTCACTCCCAGTGATTTTCTCTGGAATATTGCAAATACAAAATATAAATGGACCATTTGAATTGTTTAATGGTCTTATAGTTTGGTTTCAAAAACCATTATCTGATGTCGGTTCTTTATCAGGATTATTTAATAATCAAAATTATGCAGGATTATGGATGGTGATGATTTGGCCATTTTGCTTATCAGAATTACAAAATAAATATGATCTCTTCTATAAAAAAGTTGTAATTATTTTAATTTGCATTCTTTTTGCAACTTTTATTTTTTTAACAGATTCAAGAAATGCAATTTTAGGCTTAATAATATCATCTCCAATTGTTTTAGGTTCAGGCATTCTAATATGGTACATCCCCCTAATCATAACTAGCCTAATTTTATTAGCTATTACTATACTGCCTATTATTCCCTATTCAACTCAAAATTTGATGAAGTCAATAATTCCATCGAGAATTTATACCCTTTTCCCTGAGATAGGATTTGAATATATAAATTCTTATCCAAGGATCAATAAATGGTGGTCTGCTCTTAATTATGTTTTATCAAAACCTATATTTGGATGGGGGGCTGCATCATTTCCAATAATTTACCAATATAAAAGTGGAGAATGGTTTGGGCATGCCCATAACTTACCTCTTGAATTAGCAGTTAGTTATGGAATAATGCCTTCAATTATTATCTTTACAACTTATCTTGCTTTACTTTATTTTTCTTTTAAACATATTTTCAATCCAAATAAAAAAACGCATAATAAATATATATCCTGCTATCAAAGAGCATGGTTTGCTTCTTCATTAATCTTTTTTATCTCACATTTATTTGATATCCAATATTTTGATGCCAGAATCAGCATTATATGTTGGATAATGCTTGCAGGTTTGAGATCTTTTATAAAAGAAGAGAATTTTAAAAAAGAAAATAACTTTTTATTTAAAAAATAAGAAATCATATTTACTAAGATTTATAATTGCAAAATGAATTAAAGTTTGAAATAATAAACTAATTATGAGTGAATATAAAATAACCAATAGAAAAAAAGCATTAATAACAGGAATCACTGGTCAAGACGGTAGTTATCTAGTTGAATTTTTACTTAAAAAAAATTACGAAGTGCATGGAATTAAAAGGCGGAGCAGTAGCCTAAATACTGAAAGAGTTGATCATTTATATCAAGATCCCCACGTTAATGATCCAACTTTCTTTATGCATTATGGCGATTTAACTGACAGTACAAATTTAATTAGGTTAATTAAAGAAATACAACCAGATGAAATTTACAACTTAGGAGCACAAAGCCATGTTGCTGTAAGCTTTGAAACTCCTGAATATACAGCTAATAGTGATGCATTAGGTACTTTGAGAATTTTAGAAGCGGTAAGAGTTTTAAATTTTGTTGAAAAGACAAAAATATACCAAGCCAGCACGAGTGAATTATATGGATTAGTACAGGAAAGTCCTCAAAATGAAAATACCCCTTTTTATCCAAGAAGTCCTTATGGAGTAGCTAAGCTTTATGCATATTGGATAACAGTAAATTATAGGGAGGCTTATAAAATGTACGCCTGCAATGGAATTCTTTTTAATCATGAGAGTCCAAGAAGGGGAGAGACATTCATCACCAGAAAAATAACTAGAGGCTTATCAAGAATTAATGCTGGATTAGATAATTATCTATATTTAGGTAACCTAAATTCAAAAAGAGATTGGGGCCATGCAAAGGATTATGTGGAGATGCAATGGTTAATGCTTCAACAGAAAGAACCTAAGGATTATGTAATTTCAACCGGCAGAGCTGAAAGCGTACGAAAATTTGCTGAAATAAGTGCTAAATATTTGGGATGGGGTCAAAATGAAGACACCTCCATCATATGGGAAGGCGAAGGAGAAAATGAAGTTGGTCGTAGAGCAGATACTAAAGAAATAGTAATCAAAGTTGATCCAAAATATTTTAGACCTACAGAAGTTGATTATCTTTTGGGCGACTCAAGAAAAGCCAGAAATGATCTAGGTTGGAGTCCTAAAACCACACTTGAGGAGCTTATTAAAGAAATGATAGAAAATGATAAAAAAGAAGCTGAAAAAGAGGCTCTTCTTAAGAAATCTGGATTTAATATAAATACTTCAAAAGAATAAATAATGTATTTTCATTTTAGCAAGTATTTTTAAATTTCATAAATTTATGATGATGCATTCTTAAAACAATGGAACTAAAACTTTCGTGGTTAAACTCAAGAAGAAGTTTAATCTTTGCATCAATTCTTGATTTCTTTTTATTCTCTTACTTGTTCCTAAATAATTTCAAATTTTATATTTTAAACAAAACAATATTAATCTTTTTATTTTTAATAAATGCCTTTATTTGGATTATTTCAAGCTACATAGTTGGACGTTATGCAAACAGACCACAAGAAAAGATTGAAATATTTATACACAAATTTTTCCAAACATTATTAACAATAATCTTTAGTATTTTTTTCAGTTTGTTTATCTTTAGAATATTTTGGAATTGGGAATATATGAATTTTGGATCCTTTTCAAATTTTTTAAATTACTTTTTTGATCTTTATTTAAGGGTTTTCTTATTAAGTGGCTCAACACAATTTCTTATTAGTATTTATCTATCAAAAAAATATAAGAAAAAATCCATTTGGTTATTCTTAGGTAATTTAGAAAGAGAAAAATATTTCAAAGCCATTATTGGCCCACAAAAAAAGTTTAAAATTAAGTTTTTTGAAAAAAAATATCTAAAAGATAATGTTTTAAATGCGAAAGGCATAATAATTGATGAAGAGGAAATCTCTAAAAAAGAGAATATTAAATTTCTTATAAGACTTAAAAATATTGGGATTAAATTTATAGGAATTTCAAATTGGTGTGAAAGATATCTAAATAGATATCCTTCTGAAATAGTGAAGATTTCTGAAATAATTGAGGGTAAATTTAACTATAATGAAAATAGTTTTAAAGGAAGAATTAAAAGAATTGGGGAATCATTTATAAGTATAATTATCTTGCTTATAACTTTACCAATTTTAGTAATTTCATCTATTTTTATAAAAATTGAAGATGGTGGTCCAATTTTTTATACTCAGATTAGAAATGGTTTTGAAGGTAAGGCTTTTAAAATATTAAAATTGAGAACAATGATTATAGATGCAGAAAAGAATGGCGCTCAATGGTCGAATATATCTGATAATAGAATTACTAAAGTAGGACGCATTTTAAGAAAACTTAGAATTGATGAACTTCCACAATTATTGCTAGTTTTATCTGGAGAAATGAGCTTAATAGGACCAAGACCTGAAAGACCTAAAATAGATATTCTTTTAAGAGAAAATATATCAAATTATGACTTAAGGTATTGTATCAAGCCAGGTATTAGTGGTTGGGCCCAAGTTAATTGTCCCTATGGAGCTTCTATAGATGATGCAAAATTAAAATTAAGTTATGATTTATACTATATTAAAAACTTTTCAACATTACTAGATTTAATGATTTTATTAAAAACTCTGAGACTTGTATTAAACGCAAAAGGTTCAAAACCAGTTAAAAATTAAAATTTCTTGAATGACATTAATCAATAAAAACGACAAAATATTTTTAGCGGGAAGTTCTGGAATGGTTGGCAGCGCAATAAAACGTAAATTAGTCTCCAAAAAATACAAAAAAATACTTTGCCCGAAAACAAATGAATTAAACCTTTTAAATTCAACAATGGTTTCTAAATGGTTTAAAAAAAACAAGCCAGATATAGTTATATTAGCAGCTGCAAAAGTTGGAGGTATTTATGCTAATAATTCTTATCCAGTCAATTTTCTTCTAGATAATTTAAAAATACAAAATAATGTTATTGAAAATGCTTGGAAAAACAATACAAAAAGATTTTTATTTCTTGGAAGCAGTTGTATTTATCCAAAGAAATCAGCTCAACCAATAAGAGAAGAAGAATTACTTAGAGGTTCTCTAGAAAAAACTAACGAATGGTATGCATTAGCAAAAATAAGTGGGATAAAGTTATGTCAAGCATTAAGAGAGCAGTATAAATTCGATGCAATTTCATTAATGCCAACAAATTTATATGGCAAAGGTGATAATTATCATGAGACAAATAGTCATGTTTTACCGGCATTACTTAATAGATTTCATACAAACAAAATAGAGAAAAAAAGTCATATTAAATGCTGGGGTTCAGGTAAACCAAGAAGAGAATTTATGCACGTTGATGATCTTGCTGAAGCTTCAGTTTTTGCACTGGAAAAATGGGATCCAAACAACAATAATGCACCTTTAGATGAATCGGGTAAACCATTAACATGGTTGAATGTAGGGACAGGTGTAGATATATCAATAAAAAATCTAGCTGAAACAATAGCTGATATTACTTCATATGATGGAGAAATATTATGGGATAAAGAAAAGCCAGATGGGACTTATCAAAAATTATTAAATGTTTCAAGACTATCAAATTTAGGATGGAATGCAAAAATTAATTTATCTGAAGGATTAAGAATAACTTATGAAGATTATAAAAAAGAAATAAAAAATAATACTATAAGGATTAAATAATTTAATTCCAATTTATAGAAATAGGATAATAACTATGAGCGCTATTCAATGAAACCTCTTCAAATTCCTTCTCTCTCGAAGGTATATAAATTTTCTCCTGTGAAATAAAAGCTATACTTAATATTAAAGAGGAAGCATTACATAATACGAATTTAGCTCTATAAACATAACTAAAAAATAATTTTAAAAAATTTATATTTTTATGTTTAATTTCTGGTACTATTACTTTTAATGAATTTTTTTCTAATGAAGAAATGAAGTATTTATTAATTATGGAATCACTAAATAAGATAACATTTCTAATACCTTTTAAATAGCATAGATTTCTTATACTTTTTATCCAAATTTTATCTTCAAAATTTAATTCTTTATATTCTTTAACTTCTAGAAAGTCATTTCTTCTCATATGGACAAGTAAATAATCATTAGCCTTAAAATCATAAAAGTCTAAAAACTCACTTAATCCATCTTTTAAAGTCATCATAATTGACTTTTTATGTTTTAAAACCATATCCCAATCTCTCAAACCCCAACCACTTAATACAACATTAAATTTTTTTGATTCATATATTAATTTTCTCATACTAAAATTATTTCTAAGGTTATTAGCCAAAATAAATTTTGGATAATTATTTCCTAAACCAATTTTATAAGATTTATTAAAAGGAGAAAGATAAAAATAAATATGTATCAAACGAATAAATATTTTTATAAGTAATTTATAAAAATATTTTCCTTTCATTGAATCTTTACTTACTTTCCAATTTATTTTCTTCTTATTTATATTAAAAATAATACGTCCATCATTAGAAATTAATGAATTATCATTTACTTTAATTATCTCTAAATCATATTCCAAATTCAAGGCAATTAGATGTATCAAATTCAGCATTTGATTACCTAATCTTCCTCCTCCAGATGAAAATATTAAAGCCAATTAATATAAAGATAACATTATTATTTTATTAAAAAGAAAATATAATTAGCTGTTTTATACATAAATCTTTTAATTATTCTTAAACGAAAAATAAATGAATAATATAAAAATTTTAAATAATTATATATATTATCATGCAAAAAATTGTTTTCATTATATATAAAACCACATTTTTTTAATATCATTTTATTAAATAATGAATCGGATTTTTTTACTATTTTCAAATCAAATTCTCTTTCACAAAACAACTCAAAATTTATACCAATAGAATCTAAATCAATAGTATGAGTTGCTTCAGAATCAAACCCATAAACGAGAGTATTAATTCCTCCTAGGGTTAAGGAGCTTTTTTTATTTACAATATGTGTAAAGTTAAATTCATAATCCCATGCATCTAATAAATTAAGTTGACTAGCTTTTACAAGTTTTGCTGTCTCAATTGATTTTAAATCATTTGGTAATAATTGATAAAGTTCCCAGATATTGTATTTCTTAATTTTATTTGTAAAATCGAGATGATTATGCCATCTATCCGCCCATGAAGCCCATCCCCAGCTTCTCCATACAGGAAAGGAGTAAATTGATTCGAAGTTATTATTATAAAATTCATTAAAGGAAGAAATAGACATAAACTCCTTGTTATTTTTATTCTTTTCTAATAAAAATGAGAATGACTCGATACATTTCTTTGTTATTATTACGTCATCTTCAAGAATAACTCCATATTTATTTTGAGAAAAAAACCAAGTAATGCCTTTTATTGGTCCTAATCTACAGCCGTGATTATATTTAAGATAATTAATTTTAATATCTAAATCAAAAATATTTTTTTTACACAAACTAATAATTTTTTTTTGATTTGTAATATCTTTTTTATTTTTTGGACCATCAATTGATATATATACTCTTTTAATACCATGTTTATATAGACTTTCTAAACATATATTAAATTTTTCAATTCGATTATATGTTAATATTAGTACAGATAATTCCTTTAAATTCTGCATATAATATATAGATTAAAAATAACCACTTTAATATAACTTGAAGAAAAATTTATGTAAATAATATGATTAAATATAATTTTTATATATCAATAATTACACTTTCAAAAAATGACAATCAAAAATTTCTAAGAACTTTAAATAGTATTTTATCTCAAATAAAAGAATATAAAATTGAATGGATTCTTGTTGATGGTTCAAATTTTAAGAATCAAGAAAAAAAAATAAAATTAATAAAAAAATTATTTGATAAAAGTAAGGAAGAAAATATTTCCTTAAAATATATAAATTCTAAAAAGATGGGAATAGTTGGAATTTATCCATGCATGAATTATGCAAAAAAAATTGCTCGCGGTAAATACATTATGTTTTTAAATAGCGGAGATATTTTTTTTAAAAATAATTCATTAAAAATTATAATCGAAAATTCAAGAGATATTGATCCAAATAATAGTCTGATTTTTGGCCAAGCAAATAATGTAGCTTCAAGTAAAATAAATTGGTTATTCCCTGGCAATAAATTAAAAAATATTCAAAAATGGCTAAGATTTTTTGAACCTAATCATCAATCTATGATTATTTCAAAAAGTCTTGCGAATAATTATGAATTTAGTATTAATTATAATTCAATATCTGATGGATACTGGAAGCGTCAAATAATAAATAACGCAATTGATATTATTTATATAAAAACCCCAATAGTTAAATTTTTCTTTGATGGCGTTTCTACATTAAAGCCATCAAAACAATTAACAATAGATATTATTAAAAATAAAAAAATATCAGTATTAAGAAAATTAATATTTATAGTAAAGTATTTATTGCCAGAAAATCTTTTTTTTATTTATCATAAATTACAAAAATATAAATCTTTGATGATAGATTTTATTTTTTAAAAATTATCTAAATCTTCTGGAATCATCAGATATTAAGTACCTAACTGTTTCTCTTATCCCCTCTTCAATTTTAACTCTTGGAACCCATCCAAGCTCCTTAGCTTTGCTAGTATCCAGATGAACAAAAGGGGAGTCACCAATCCATCCTCTTTTGCCTCCAGTAAAATCAAATTTTACTTCTTTTAGATCCATTTCATTACATATAATTTTAGCTAGATCTACTACATTCATAGTTTCATTATGACCTAAATTAAAAATAGCTGAATTTTGATTATGCAATTCAGAAAGATCCAAGACTCCTTCCACTCCATCTCTTACATCTAAATACGATTTTATTTGATTCCCATCACCTAAGATTTTTAATTTATTTGAATTATTCAATAGTCTTTTAACAAAATCATAAATTACTCCATGTGAGTAACCTCGACCTATCCATGATACGAATCTAAAAATAGTTGATTTAAAGTAACCATAATTTGAATAAGCTTGAATAAAAGCCTCACATGAAATTTTGCTAGCTCCATATAAAGATGTTTGGGGATAAATCATATTTTCTTTTGTAGGAAATAAATCTGGCTCTCCATATACAGTTGCACTACTAGCAAATATAAATTCCGATATTTTATTATCAATAGCATAATCGCAACAATTTTTTGAAACCAATAAGTTTTCATTTAAATCAATTTCATGATTCGAAATTCCGCCTCTGACATCAGCATTGGCAGCAAAGTGATAAATTTTTACTGCTTTTATTTTGGGCCATTTTTTAAAGTCTGTTTTTAAATCGATATTATAAAAATTTATTTTATTTAAATTTAAATTATTTATATTACCTGTTGAAAGATTATCAAAAACATGAACATTAAAACCTCTATCTATAAGAGCATATACTATATTAGCTCCTATAAAACCTGCTCCTCCAGTAACAATTACATTAGTATTCAAGAAATAAAATTAGACTGTTTTTTCTTCTTTTTTAAGATACTTATGAAACTCCATAAAAAACCTATTATCCAAGAAAATTGACATAAAGTTGCATAAAAAGGGATATAAATCTTAAAAGATCTTCTTATAGATATAGTTTCTCCAAATAAATTTATAATCAATAAAAAGAGAGGGAAGAATATTAACAACTTAAATGATACTTGTGCCAGAAAGAATATTGCATTTATTAAAAAAAAGCAGACAATAAAATGTCTCATTGAAATAAATATCTTCTTTGTTAATAAAATTGTATTCGCTCTACAATAACCATAAGTATTAAATAATCTCAAAATATTAAAAATCGATGATCGACAAACGTATGAAATCTTTAAATTAGAAGATAAATAAGCTTTATAACCTTTTTCTAAAAAATCATTGATAATTAAAGAGTCTTCGGATAAGAGTGATTCGTTCTCATTAAACTTAATCTCTTTAAGTATATTTGTATCAAAACATCCTAAATATATGGAAGAGGCATATCCTGAGTAATATAAATCTCTATGTTTTGGATAAAAGAAAATATAAGATCTATTCATTATTTCAGAACAAAGAATTGACTCAAAATTATTTTTTTCATTTAAAATTTCTGGGACACCTCCAATAACTTCAGCCTTTAATTTTTTATTTCTTAAAATATCAAGAGCACTTTCTGCATATTTCTTTGAAAATCTAGCTCTACTATCAAATCGAAAAGAATATTTAGAATTAGATAATTCAATAGCAAGATTTAAAGCCTTTACTCTACTTAATTTTTTAAATATATATATGAATTTAATTTTTTTATTGATTTTATTTTGAATAATTTCCTTAATATCTTTTTCTCCTGAATTAATTAAAATTATTTCTTTAGGGCTAACTGATTGCCATAGCATTGTTTCTAAACAATCAAAAAATTGCTCATGATCATTTGCGCATGTTCCAAAAAAAGAATATGTCATAAGTTTTTTACATTTTTAAATTTACATCCTGCATTTTTAGCAGCTTTCATATCTTTATCTGTATCACCTATCATCAAAGATTTTTCTAAATTAATATTTCTAAAGAATGCCTGCTCAATGATTAAACCAGGATTTGGCTTTCTGCAGAAACAATCTGTCTTAAGAACTTTAATTTCATTATTAAAACCCTTATGCGGATGATGCGGACAAAAAGTTACAACATCTATCTTTAGCCCTTTAGAGAAACAATATTGAATAATAATACTATTAATTTTATCTAATCTTTTTATAGAAAGTTTTCCCATAGCAATAGATGGTTGATTTGTAACCATGCAGACAAAATCATATTTTTTTGCTATTTGACTTATTTTAATTATATTTTCATTATGGTACTTAATATCATTTTCATCTAAGATATATCTTCCTAATTCACACTTTATAATTGTATTATCTCGATCTAAAAAAAGAGTATTTTGTTTATTCTTATAATTTTTAGATTCTACTTTATTTTCCAATAAATCTTGTTCAACTATTTTAAATCTATTTGGTGTTCCCATGTCTTTTATATACTCAGTAGAGTTATAAGAATAAATACGTATATTTGAACCAAAAATCTTTTTTACAATATGATGAAAAACTGATTTTTCATCATTTTCATTAGGAGCTTCTATTTTATCTAATAAAAATTTTTTTAAGATAAAAATACCGGTATTACCAAGATATGCATAAGAATATTTATTT